>ERZ1673730.238-NODE-238-length-86194-cov-187.818793_pt1 | contig 86194 bp, 59 predicted proteins | sample MGYA00580200_ERZ1673730 | MGnify/ENA primary metagenome ERZ1673730 (study PRJEB41218, sample SAMN15661761) | gut metagenome | host: Homo sapiens | place: Canada: London | collected 2015-08-20/2019-03-30 | study: EMG produced TPA metagenomics assembly of...
GCGGTGGCCGAAGAAAAACTCAACCCACTGTCCGGGATGGGTTGACCACTACACTTCAATGATTACGATTTCTTAGCTGCCTATACGGCAGTGAACGGGTATTTGTGGGGATGGGCTGACACTATGGCTTTCTTAGCTGCCTATACGGCAGTGAACGCTGTATGAAGTCTGGCTTCGACTTTTACTTTTTTCTTAGCTGCCTATACGGCAGTGAACATTTGGGCGAGCCGGCCCTTGGCTGCATCGTATTTCTTAGCTGCCTATACGGCAGTGAACATTCAATCCGCGTACAGACCGCAGTCCCGAAATTTCTTAGCTGCCTATACGGCAGTGAACAATCGTTCGGGGTCGTCATGGTCAGGCCTCAATTTCTTAGCTGCCTATACGGCAGTGAACCCAGTAGGGTTGTTGGCCGTCACGGCCTGTATTTTCTTAGCTGCCTATACGGCAGTGAACGCAAGCACATCAACTTCATTCGGCCCTATGGTTTTCTTAGCTGCCTATACGGCAGTGAACGGCAATGATGGCTCCAGGGCGCGCCCGGAGAATTTCTTAGCTGCCTATACGGCAGTGAACGGGCGAAGTTCGCCTGGATCTACGTACGCCTGTTTCTTAGCTGCCTATACGGCAGTGAACCGGGTTCCCAAACGCAGGCCCGATCCCCTGGATTTCTTAGCTGCCTATACGGCAGTGAACAGCGCCAGGCGAAGGCCGGAGATCGTCGCGATTTTCTTAGCTGCCTATACGGCAGTGAACTAGACCAAAAAACCATCAACCTTCCAAGTTCCAAGGGCTCCAGCGCCAAAGCCCGGAAAAACCCTCTTTTTGCAGCGATCTCTAACCCTCTGATCTAAAAGGGCTTTAAAAAACCACCAAAAAAAGGGTTCCCAAGCATAGCGTCCATCCCCTGTTTTCTCCATGCCGGCGTAATGTTCAGAACGGCCTAGCTGTTCAGCGGGCTTGTGCCATCGGAGACTTCGTACAAGGCTTAGCCATTGCCGTCCTACAGGCGCTGTCAGTAGGCTTTTTCCGCCGGCGACTTCGGTTCCCGGCAGGCCACAGCCTGCTGGCCCAACACCCACGAGCGGCCTGTCTCCCTGCCGCGCCGGCAGAAGCCAGGCAGCGGACAGCTCAGAGAAGGATTTCTCCTATGCACGGCCATACCCAGCTTGCCCCGCACTACTTCTTCCGACAGCAGCGATTGCTGCGCGCGCTGCTGATCGACGACCAGGCCTGGTTCGTCCTCGACGACTTCGCCCGGCTCATCGAACACAGCCAGCCCGAACAGATGCTCGCCCGCCTGGACGACGACCAGGCGCGCCGGGAGTCGTTGCGTTCCGAACGTGGCGAAGACCAGGCGCAGTGGCTGATCAGCGAGTCCGGCGCGTATGCCGCGCTGATCTACCAGCAGCGCGGCGATGGCGGCGAATTGCGCCGCTGGCTCAGCGGCGAGGTGGTGCCGGAGTTGCGCAGCGCCACCGACGACAGCGGTATGCCGCGCTACGTCAAGTTGCGCTGGGAGCGCCAGGTGGTGCACATGCTCGACTGGCAGGGCAAGCTCTGGGTGAATTTCAGCGAGATGCCCGACCTCCTCGAACGCCAGGGCGAACCCATGGTGCAACTGGGTTGGCGACGCTGGTTGCGCAAGTTGCGGCCGCTCTAGGCGAGCGGCCACTTGCTCGTCGCAGGGGCTCCACTCCTCCACCCGTTTGAGACGAAAGCCCGAACCCGATCAACAGGTTGAGCAGGCTGCCCAACGTGCGGTGACGCTTGACCACGCCGCTGGCCAGCCAGTCGGTGGTACGCGGCCCTTCGATCGAGTAGCGGTCCAGCAGGTGCACCATCCCTCCCTGTCCAGCCGCCAGCCGGACAGCGGTATGGCGTGCAGGTTGACCGGCAGGCGGCGAAGAAGTCGTCGCGATCGTAGATGTTCTGCGTCATCTGCCCCCCCGGAAGGACAGCGAAAGAATAAAGGCCGGCGGCGAAGAGCGACCGCCAGCGCAGCGAGCCGAAGCAAGTTCCGAATATAAGTTAATACCCTGTCAGATCTGGCAGCTTAAGGCGTATGGCGGCGCCAGTTAACAATATGGAAATAGACTTTCCCTAGCCTCACCTCCACGCACAACAACAAGAAGTCATCGGCATGAAAAAAATTCGAAAATTAATATTGGATGATTCCTTCGGAGAAGATTATGACTGCCAGGATCTACCGGGAAGTCGTCAACCCGGGAAAACTCGACGAAACACAGAGGGGAAACCTCGCAAGCGAACTCTACGCGATTCACGCCAGGATCTTTCATGGCGTCCAGTATGAATCCTTCGCTCGCGAGGTCATCCACTCCACTGCCCGCCTCACCCGCATCGCCATCTACCGCAACCGCCAGCACGAGATCGTCGGCTATTGCGCCGTGCATTTCCACGACTCGGAAGTCTTCCAGTACAGCAAGGCCTGCGTGATCCGCGCCGAGTCGGGGATCCTCCCGGAGTACCGCGGGAGCAACCAGAGCATTCCCTTCCTTACCCGCCAGGTGCTGCGCTACAAGTTGCTCAACCCCGGCAAGCGCCTGCTGTTCCTCGACACCCTGATCCATCCCTCCAGCTACGCCCTGGTGACCAAGTACGTAGACGACGTCTGGCCCTGCCACTGCGACCTGGAAAGCCACCACGTGAAGTTCCTCGAACACCTGATCGCCCAGTTCAGCTTCAAGCGCAGCAGCAACGATCCGCTGGTGGTCGACACCGGCTGGACCACCACCGAGGCCGATCACGAACGGGCACGCTGGGCTACGCACAGCAATCCAAATGTGCGTTTCTTCCTTGATCGGAACCCGGAATATCACAAGGGCAACGGATTGATCACGGTATTCCCGATTACCTTGAAGAACATCTTTACGGCGACCCGGCGTTTCAAGCGCAGTTCTTCGGTCAAGCGTAAACAGCACCAGCGTTACAACGCGGCTTCGGCGAAAGTCGGGAATATCGCGTTGTAATGAATCAAGCCGACCCGTATATCGGCGTATATATACGCACATATATGAAGAATGGCCGGAAGGGAGTATGGAACATTCCCTTCCGGCCATTTTCATCGCCCCCCGCGAAGGGCTCGGCGGCCGGATCCGATCAGAGCATTTCCAGCTTCGACATCAGGTCGTTCAGGCGCTCGGCCTTCTGCTCGCTGATCTCACTCGGGGCCAGGGACTCGATGTAGCTGGCCAGCTCTTCCACCGTGGTGCATTCGAACATCGCCCGTAGCGGCACGTTGCGTTGCAGGGCCTTCTGCACCCGCGAAGCGATCTGGGTGGCCAGCAGCGAATGCCCGCCGAGTTCGAAGAAGTTGTCGAACACCCCGACCCGCTCGACCTTCAGCACCTCGGCCCAGATCCGTGCCAGGGTTTCCTCCAGTTCGTTGCGCGGGGCCTGGTAGGCCTGGTTCTGCATCTGGCCGATGTCCAACGCCGGCAGCGCCTTGCGGTCGAGCTTGCCGTTGGCGTTGAGCGGCATCCGGTCCAGCACCAGCCAGTGCAGCGGCACCATGTAGTCCGGCAGGTCGGCGCGCAGTTGCTGCTTGATCCGCTCGAACCAGGCGCCCTGCTCCACCATCAGTCCGGCCGGCGAGTCGGCGCTGGAACGCGGTGTCTCGCCGGGAACCAGGTAGCCCACCAGGTACTTGCCGTTCGCCCCTTCCTGCACCGCCACCGCCGCCTCGCGGACGTCGGCGCGTTCGTGCAGGCGCGCCTCGATCTCGCCCAGCTCGATGCGGAAGCCGCGGATCTTCACCTGGTGGTCGATCCGCCCGACATACTCCAGCACTCCGTCGGCGCGCCGCCGCGCCAGGTCGCCGGTACGGTACAGACGCTCGCCCGGCGCGCCGAACGGATGCGGGACGAAGGCCTGGGCGGTGCGCAGCGGATCGCCGACGTAGCCACGACCGACGCCGGTGCCGGCCACGCACAGCTCGCCCACCGCGCCCAGCGGCACCAGTTCGAAGGCGTCGTCGGCGCCGGCGCCGAGCAGGTACAGGCGGTTGTTGTCGGTGGGACTGCCGATCGGCAGGTAGGTGCTCTCGGTGGAGGCCAGGTCGACGCGGAAGAACGCCACGTCGTCGGAGCATTCCGCCGGCCCGTAGGCATTCACCAGGCCGATCCGCGGGTAGCGCTTGAGCCACTGGCGCGCCAGTTCCGGCGGCATCGCCTCGCCGGTGGGCAGCATCCAGCGCAGGCCGTCGAGGGCCTGGCGCTCTTCGGCGAGCATGCCCTGGATCAGCGACGGCACGCTTTCCAGCACCGTGATGCCCTGTTCGCCGACGTGCGCCAGCAGGCCCTGCGGATCGTGGGCGATGGCGTTCGGCACGATCGCCACGCGGGCGCCGAACAACGGCGCGGCGAGGAACTGCCAGACCGAGATGTCGAAGCTCTGCGAGGCGGTCTGGGCGATCACGTCGTTCTCGTCCAGTTCCAGGTACGGGACCTTGCTCAACTGGTTGTTGAGCATGCCCGCCTGCTCCACCATCACGCCCTTCGGCAGTCCGGTGGAGCCGGAGGTGTAGATCACGTAGGCGAGGTTCTGCGGCCCGCTGTAGACCTGCGGATCGTGCTCGGCGCCCTCGCCCTGCTGGATCTCGTCCCACACCAGCAGGCGCGGCCGGTCGACGCAGCCGAGTTCGTCGAACAGCGCCAGCGCCTGCTCGCGGCAGGCCTGGGTGCAGACCAGCACCGGCGTGCGGCTCAGCTCGACGATCCGGGTCAGGCGCTGGGTCGGATGGCCGGGGTCGAGCGGCAGGTAGCCGGCACCGGCCTTGAAGCTGCCGACGATCATGCCGAGCAGGTCGAGGCCGCGCTCGGCCAGCAGTGCCACCGGCTGGTCGATGCCGACGCCGGCGGCGCGCAGGGCGTGGCCGAGGCGGTTGGCCCGGCGGTTCAGCTCGGCGTAGCTCCAGCGCTGTTCCAGGCAACTGGCAGCGATGCGCTGCGGATGGGCTGCCACCTGCGCCTCGAACAGCCGCACGTAGCCTTGCTCCAGCGGGTAGTCGCGGGCGCTGCGGTTGCAGCCGTCGAGGAGGAAGTCGCGCTCGTCCTCGCCGAGCAGCGGCAAGGCCTCCAGTTCGCCGTGGAAACCGTCGGCCAGGGCCAGCAGCAGGCGCTTGAACTCGCCGAGCAGGCGCTCGACGGTCGGCGCCTCGAAGTAGCGCTGGTCGTAGGACAGGTGCAGGCCGAGGTCATCACCCGGATAGCAGACCACGGTCAACGGGAAGTTGGTGTGGGTACGCCCGGAGTCGGAACTGGCGTTCAGGCTCTGCGCGCGGTCCAGTACCGAGACTTCCACCGGAGCGTTCTCGAACACGAACAGGCTGTCGAACAGCGGCTGGCCCTTGGGCAGCTCGCTGCTTTCCTGGATGGCCACCAGGGGCAGGTGCTCGTGCTCGCGCAACTCCAGGTTGCGCTCGAACAGCCGGTTCAGCCATTCGCGTACCGTGCAGCGCTGGCCGGCGGCCGGCATCTGCACGCGCAATGGGATGCTGTTGATGAACAGGCCGACGGTGCGCTGCATTTCCGGCATGCCCACCGGACGCCCGGCCACGGTGACGCCGAAGAGCACGTCGCGCTCGCCGCTGAAGCGGCGCAGGGTCAGCGCCCAGGCGGCCTGGGCGAAGGTGTTGACGGTGAGCTGGTAGCGCTGCGCCAGTTCGCGCAGGCGCGCGCCGTCGGCGGCGTCCAGACGCGTGTAGCGGTCACCGACGATCATCCCGCCGCTTTCGCCGGCGTGCTCGCGGAGGAACGGGCGGTCGCTGGGTACCAGGGTCGGCCGCTCGAAGCCGCGCAGGCTCTCGCTCCACCAGCGGCGCGATTGCTCCAGGTCCTGGTGTTGCAGCCAGGCGATGTAGTCGCGGTAGCGCGGCGGCGTCGGCAGGTTCGCCGGGCGGCCTTCGCCGAGGGCGCCGTAGATCTCGAAGAAGTCGTTCATCAGCAGGCCACGGCACCAGGCATCGATGAGGATGTGGTGGTTGCTCATCATGAACCAGTAGCGCGCCTCACCCAGGCGGATCAGGCGCAGGTGGAACGGCGGCTGTTCGAGCAGATCGAAGCCAGCCTCGCGCTCGCGCTTGTGCAGCGCTTGCAGGCGCTCCTCGTGGCCGTCCTCCGGCAGTTCGCTCCAGTCGAGGAACTCGATGCGGGTGCGACCGGGCTTGTGGATCACCTGCAACATCGTTTCGCCGGCATTCCAGACGAACGACGCGCGCAGCGCCTCGTGGCGGGCCACCACCGCCTGCCAGGCGGCGGCGAAGCGCTCGGGATCGAGCGGGCTGTCGATCCGGTAGCGGTCCTGCATGTAGTAGATGCCGGTGCCCGGTTCCAGCAGGGTGTGCAACAGCAACCCTTCCTGCATCGGGGTCAGCGGATAGACGTCCTCGATCTCGCCGGCCGGCACCGCCAGGGCGTCCAGTTGCGCCTGGCTCAGTTGCGCCAGCGGGAAGTCGGACGGGGTCAGGCCGCCGGCGCCGTCTTCCAGGCAATGCTCGATCAGCGCCTGCAGTTCGGCGAGATAGGCCTGCGCCAGCTCGTTCACCGTCTGCGCGTCGTAGCGCTCGCGGCTGTAGGTCCAGCGCAGCACCAGCTCGCCGCCGTAGACCTGGCCATCGACGCTCAGCTCGTTGGGCAACGGCGCCTGCTCGTCGTGGATCGGCCCGGTGGGCTGGTCCAGCGGCTGGAACAGGGCGTCGGCGAAGCTCTGGTCGAACTGTCCGAGGTAGTTGAAGGTGATCGGCGCCGTCGGCAGCGCGGCCATCGCCTGGCGCACCGCCGGATCGGCGAGGTAGCGCAGCACGCCGTAGCCGAGGCCTTTGTGCGGCACCGCGCGGAGCTGTTCCTTGATCGCCTTGATCGACTCGCCCGGACTCTGCGCCGGGGTCAGGCGCAACGGGTAGGCGCTGGTGAACCAGCCGACGCTGCGGGTCAGGTCGATATCGTCGAACAGTGCCTCGCGGCCATGCCCTTCCAACTGCACCAGCGTCGACGGCTGCCCGCTCCAGCGGCAGAGCACGCGAGCAAGGGCGGTCAGCAGCAGGTCGTTGACCTGGGTGCGGTAGGCCGCCGGCGCCTGTTGCAGCAATTGCCGGGTACGTTGCGGGTCGAGCCGCAGGCTGACACTTTCCGCCAGCGCCTCGCGGTTGTCGCCCTGCGGGCGGTCGCATGGCCACTCGGCCGACTGCCCGCCCAGCCGGGCTTGCCACCAGCCCAGCTCTTCGCGCAGCGATTCGCTGCCGGCGTAGGCCTGCAGGCGTCCGGCCCAGTCGCGGAAGGCGCTGGTCTTGGCCGGCAACGCCGGTTCGGCGCCCTCGTCGAGCTGACGGTAGACCTGTTGCAGATCCTCCAGCAGCACCCGCCAGGACACCCCGTCCACCGCCAGGTGGTGGATCGCCAGCAGCAGGCGTTGCTCACCGGCCGGGCCGTCCACCAGCACCGCGCGCAGCAGCGGACCCTGTTCGAGGTCGAGGCTGCGCTGGGCCTTGGCGAACAGCTCGGCGCATTCGTCGAAGGATTGCACCGGAACGTGCCAGAGCAGTTCCTGTTCGCGCAGCGGACGATGCTGCGCCAGCCATTCGCCGTCGACCTGGCGGAACGCCAGGCGCAGGGCGTCATGCTGTTCGACCAGGCGTTGCAGGGACTTGCGCAGCAGGCCGAGGTCGAGGGCCTGCCGCGGCTGCAACAGCAGCGACTGGTTCCAGTGCTCGCGGCGCGCCAGCGGCAGGTCGAAGAACCAGTGCTGGATCGGCGTCAGCGCGCTGTCGCCCTGCACCGGCCCCTGCTCGGCCTGGCTGGCCTGGCTGTGCCGGGCCACCGCGGCGAGGCTCTGCACGGTCTGGTGCTGGAACAGGTCGCGGGGGCTGAAGTGGATGCCGAGCTGGCGGGCGCGGCTGACCACCTGGATCGACAGGATCGAATCGCCGCCCAGTTCGAAGAAGTTGTCGCCGAGACCTACCCGCTCGACGTTCAGCACCTCGCGCCAGACCCCGGCCAGTTGCTGCTCCAGCACGCTGCGCGGGGCCTCGTAGGCCTGCCGGTTGAGCGCCGGGTCGGGCGCCGGCAGCGCGCGGCGGTCGAGCTTGCCGTTGGCGGTCAGCGGCAGGCTGGCGAGCAACAGCAGGTGGGCCGGCACCATGTAGTCCGGCAATTGCTGCTTGAGATGCGTTTTCAGCGCCTCGCGCAGCGCCGCCTGGGCGTCCTCGTCCTGCTCGGCCACCGCGCTGGCGACATAACCGGCCAACTGCTTGCCGCTCGGGCTGTCGAGCGCCAGGACCAGCGCTTCGCGAACCTGCGGATGCTCCAGCAGGCGCGCCTCGATCTCGCCCAGTTCGATGCGGAAGCCACGGATCTTCACCTGGTGGTCGATGCGGCCGACATATTCCACCTGGCCGTTGTCGCACAGGCGCACCAGGTCGCCGGTGCGGTACAGGCGGCCGCCCTCGGCAGCGAAGGGATCGGGCACGAAGCGCTCGGCGCTGAGCGCCGGACGCTCATGGTAGCCGCGCGCCAGGCCGGCGCCGCCGACGTAGAGTTCGCCGGTCGCGCCCTGCGGCACCAGGGCCAGGTCGGCATCCAGGATGTAGGCGACCCGCGCGCCGACCACGCTGCCGATCGGCACGCTGGCGGCACCCTCCTCCAGTCGTTCGGGAGCCAGGCAGGCCAGCGGCATGACCACCGTTTCGGTCGGTCCGTAGGCATTGAAGAACGACGCCGGGGCGAAGGCCTGGCGAATCCGTTGCAGGTGCTCGCCGGTCAGCGCTTCGCCGCCGGTAATGCACATGCGCACCGGCAACTGCCGGCCCTGGCTCTCCAGCCACTGGGCGAGCTGGCTGCCGTAGCTCGGGGTGAAGCCGAGGATGCTCACGCCCTCCGCGCGGATCAGCTCGCAGATTTCCTCCGCGCCCCACTGGCCCTGGGCCCGCAGCACCACGCGGGCGCCGCACAGCAACGGGGCCAGCAGGCGCTCGCTGGCGGCGTCGAAGTTGATCGAATAGAAGTGCAGTTCGCAATCCTCGGCGCGCATGCCGAAGCGCTCGATCACCGCGGCGCAGTGCATGGCGATCTCGCCGTGGGAGACCGCCACGCCCTTCGGCTTGCCGGTGGAGCCGGAGGTATAGATCAGGTAGGCCTGGTGCTGCGGACCGCTCAGCGCTGCCAGCGGCGCGGGGTCCTCGGCGTCCAGCGCCGGGCCGTCCTCCTCGAGGCACCAGCGCGCCACGCCCGCCGGCAGCTCGCCGAGGGCCTCGAACAGCGCCGCGTGGCTGAGCAGCAGGCGTACGCCGCTGTCCTCGATCATGTATTGCAGGCGCTCCAGCGGATATTCCGGGTCCAGCGGCACGTAGGCGCCGCCAGCCTTGAGGATCGCCAGCAGGCCGACGACCATCTCCAGCGAACGCTCCAGGGCCAGGCCGACCCGCACTTCCGGGCCGACGCCATGACCGCGCAGGACGCGCGCCAGGCGGTTGGAGCGGGCGTCGAGTTCGGCATAGCTCAGGGTCTGTCCGGCGAAGGTCAGCGCCGGGGCCTGGGGGCTGGCCGCCACGCGGGCGGCGAACAGGCCATGGAGGGTGTCCTGGAGCCCTGCCTCGCCAGCCGTGCCGGCGAGCAGCAGTTGCTTCCGCTCCTCGGCGGCGAACAGCGGCAATTCGGCAATGCGCCGCTGCGGGTCGCCCAGCAGCGCCTCCAGCAGGTTCTGCCAGTGTCCGGCCATCCGCGCGATGCGCGGTTCGTCGAACAGGTCGCGGCTGTAGGTCAGGCAGCAGCCGAGGCGCTGGTCGAGGTCGGTGACCTCAAGGTTGAGGTCGAACTTGGTCGCCCGCGCATCGTTGGCGATGTACTCGACGGTCATCCCGGCCAGTTGCCGGGTCTGCTGGAACTCCCAGCGCTGGACGTTGCACATCACCTGGAACAACGGGTTGTAGGCGGCGCTGCGCGGCGGTTGCAGGGCTTCCACCAGGTGGTCGAACGGCAGGTCCTGATGCGACTGGCCATCGATCACGGTCTGCCGCACCTGCTCCAGCAGCTCGCCGACGCTCATCTGTCCGTCGAGCCGGCAGCGCAGCACCTGGGTATTGAGGAAGGCGCCGATCAGCCCTTCGCTCTCCGGGCGGATGCGGTTCGCCACCGGCGCGCCGATACGCAGGTCCTGCTGGCCGCTGTAGCGGTAGAGCAAGGCCGCAAGGGTGGCGGTCATGGTCATGAACATGGTCAGCCCGCGGGCGGCGTTGAAGCGGCGCACGCGCTCGGCCAGCTCGGGGCTCAGGTCGAAGCGGTAGAGGTCGCCCTGGTGGCTCTGCACCGGCGGGCGTGGCCGGTCGCCCGGCAGCTCGAGCAGCGGATGCTCGTTGCCCAGCTGGGCCTTCCAGTAGTCGAGCTGGCGCTGGCGCTCGCCGCTCTCCAGCCACTCGCGCTGCCACACGCTGTAGTCCAGGTACTGGACCGGCAACGGCTCCAGCGGCGATTCGCGGTCGTCGAGGAAGGCCTCGTAGAGCGCGCCCAGTTCGCGGGCGAAGATGTCCATCGCCCAGCCTTCGGTGACGATGTGGTGCAGGGTCACCACCAGGTAGTGCTCGCGCTCGGCCATCTTCACCATGCAGACCCGCAGCAACGGCCCGCTCTCAAGGTCGAAGGGCCGGTGCGCCTCGCTGTCGGCGAGGGTCTGCAGGTGCTGCTGGCGGCTGTCGCGGTCGAGCGCGGAGAAGTCCTGCCAGTCCATGTGCAGGCCGCCATCGCCGTGCACGCGCTGTACCGGCACGCCGTCGACGCTGGGGAACGTGGTGCGCAGGGTCTCGTGGCGCTGCACCAGGGCCTGTAGCGCGGCCTCGAAGCGCGCCACGTCCAGCGGCCCGCTCAGGCGCGCCAGGCCGCCGACGTTGTAGGCCGGGCTGTCCGGCTCCAGTTGCCAGAGGAACCACATGCGCTGCTGCGAGTAGGACAGCGGCACCGGCTGCTCGCGGTCGATGCGGCGGATCGCGCCGTGGCTGTCGGTACGTCCGGCGGCCTGGGCTGCGCGGACCTGTTCGCAGAAGGCCTCCAGTTCGCTGGCCTCGAACAGCGCGCGCAACGGCAGTTCGACGTCGCAGGCCTGGCGGGTGCGCGAGACGATGCGGGTGGCCAGCAGGGAATGCCCGCCGAGCTCGAAGAAATCGTCGCGCAGGCCGACCCGCGGCAGGCCGAGCACTTCGCTCCAGATCGCGGCGATGCGCCGTTGCAGCTCGGTCCGCGGCTCGACGTGCTCGCGCTGCTGCCAGACCGGCTCCGGCAGCGCCCGCGTATCCAGCTTGCCGCTCGGGCCGAGGGGCATCTGCGCCAGGCGCATCAACTGCGCCGGGACCATGTATTCCGGCAGTTCGGCCTGTAGCGCGGCGCGCAGACGCTGGTTCTGCTCGGCTTCCGCCTCGGCGCCGACAGCGCCGGTGTAGTAGCCGACCAACTGGCTGCCGGCCACGCCTTCGCGGATCACCACTACCGCCTGGGCCACCCCCGGCTGCGCCAGCAGGCGTGCCTGGATTTCCTCCGGCTCGATGCGGAAGCCACGCAGCTTGACCTGCTGGTCGAGGCGGCCGAGGTATTCCAGCACCCCGTCGGCGTTCCAGCGCGCGCGGTCGCCGGTGCGGTACAGGCGCTCGCCAGCGGCCGAGAACGGATCGGCGACGAAGCGCTCGGCGCTCAGCGCCGGGCGCCCCAGGTAGCCGCGGGCCAGGCCCAGGCCGCCGATGCACAGCTCGCCGGCGACGCCGGCCGGCAGCAGGTTGAACTCGGCGTCCAGCACGCGGCAGACCACGTTGCCCAGCGGCCGGCCGATCGGCGAACGCTCGCCGTCTTCCGCGCGGCATTGCCAGTGGGTGACGTTGATGGCGGTCTCGGTCGGCCCGTAGCGGTTATGCAGGGCCACCGCCGGCAGGCGTTGCAACACGCGGTTGCGCAGCTCCGCCGGAAGCGCCTCGCCGCCGGAGAACAGGCGGCGCAGGCTGCCGCAGGCGGCGACGCCGGGTTCGTCGATGAACAGTTGCAGCAGCGGCGGCACGAAGTGCAGCGTGGTCACCCCGAACTGCCGCACCAGTTCCACCAGGCGCGCCGGATCGCGGTGCTCGCCGGGGGCGGCGAGGACCAGCCGGCAACCGGTGACCAGCGGCCAGAAGCACTCCCACACCGACACGTCGAAGCTCACCGGCGCCTTCTGCATCAGCACGTCGTCGCCGTCGAGGGCGTAGGTCGCCTGCATCCATTGCAGGCGCTCGGCCAGCGCCGCGTGGGTATTGCCCACGCCCTTCGGCTGGCCGGTGGAACCGGAGGTGTAGATGACGTAGGCGAGATTGTCGCCGTGCAGGTGCAGGCCCGGTGCCTGGCTCGGCCAGTTGTCGAGCTTGAGGCTGTCCAGGCAGATCGGCGTGACGCCCTCCGCGCCAGGCAGGCGCTCGAACAGATGGGCCTGGGTCAGTAGCAACTCGACGCCGCTGTCGGCGAGCATGTAGGCCAGGCGTTCGCTGGGGTAGTCCGGGTCCAGCGGCACGTAGGCGCCGCCCGCCTTGACGATCGCCAGCAGACCGACCAGCAGTTGCGGCGAACGCTCGGCGCAGATCGCTACCCGCACGTCCGGGCCGACGCCCTTGTCGCGCAGGTAGTGGGCCAGGCGGTTGGCCCGGGCGTGCAGTTCGGCGTAGCCGAGGCTGCCGCCGTCCCACTCCAGGGCGATGCGTTCGGCGGACTGCGCCAGTTGCCGCTCCAGCAGCTCCGGCAGCCAGGCGCGCGCCGGCTCGCAGGGCGCGCTGCCCCATTCGGCGAGGCGCGCCGCCTGCTCGGCGTCGACCAGGGCGATATCGCCGAGGCAGCGCTGCGGGTCTTCCGCGACCTGGCGCAGCAGCTCCAGGTATTGCGCGGCGAAACGCCGGATGCTGGCCTCGTCGAAGAGGTCCGCGGCGTAGTCGAAATTCAGGGTCAGGCGACCGCGAGCGTCCTCCTCGCTCTGCAGTTGCAGGTCGAACTTGGCTTCGCGGCTGTGCCAGGGCAGCTCGTCGGCGAGCAGGCCGGGCAGCCGGCGCAACGCCGACAGGTCGCGCTGCTGGTGGTTGAACAGCACCTGGAACAACTGGCCGCCCTGGCCGCAGGCTGCGAGCACCTGGTCGAACGGCAGGTCCTGGTTGGCCTGGGCGCCGAGGGTCGCCTCGCGAGCCTCGCCGAGCAACGCGGCGAACGGCTGGCGCGCCCGGGGCGTGCCGCGCAGGACCAGGGTGTTGATGAAGAAGCCGACCAGCCCCTGGGTCTCCAGGCGCTGGCGGTTGGCGCTGGGCACGCCGATGCGGATCTCGCCCTGCCCGCTGTGGCGATGCAGCAGCGCCTGGAACGCCGCCAGCAGCCACATGAAGACACTCGCCTCATGGTCCAGCGCGGCCTCGCGGATAGCCCGCGCCAGGGCTTCGTCGACCCGCAGGCTGTAGCGCGCGGCGGGCGACGCCTGGCGCGCCGTGCGCGGATGGTCGGTGGCCAGTTCCAGCACCGGCGCCGTGTCGCCCAGGCGTTCCCGCCAGTAGGCCAGTTGGCGGGCGCCCTCGCCCGCGTCCAGCCACTGCCGTTGCCAGGCAGCGAACTCGGCGTAGTGCAGTTCCAGCGGCGCCAGGTCGGCTGGCTGGCCGCCGCAGGCTTCGGCGTAGAGCCGCGAGAATTCATCGAGCAGCAGGTTCAGCGACCAACCATCGGCGACGATGTGATGCAGGGTGACCCAGAGCTGGTGCTCCTGTTCGTCCAGGCGCACCAGGCTGACCCGCAGCAGCGGCCCCTTTTCCAGGTCGAACGGCTGCTGCGCCTCGGCTTCGCGGCGCTGCGCGGCAGCCGCGGCGCGTTCGTGCTCGGCCAGCGCGGCGAGGTCGACGAACTGCCAGGCGAACTCGCCCCGCTCGTCGATACGCTGCAAGGCCGCGCCGTCGCGCTCGAGGAAACGCGTGCGCAGCGCTTCGTGGCGTTCGACCAGGCGCTGGAAGCTGGCGCGCAGCGCCGCTTCGTCCAGCTCGCCGCGCAGGCGCAGGCCGCCGGGGATGTTGTAGGCGGCGCTCTGCGGATCGATCTGCCAGGTCAGCCAGAGACGCTGCTGCGCCGCCGACTGCGGCAGGTCGACACCGCGCGGCAGGTGCGCCATCGGTGCCTCGGCCGGCAGGCCGGCGGCCAGTTGGCGGGCCACCGTGGCGCTGAAGGCCTGCAGGGTCGGCGCCTCGAACAGTTGGCGCAGGTCGAGGGCGACGCCGAGACTGTCGCGCACCTGGGCGACCACCTGGGCGGCGCCGATGGAATTGCCGCCAAGCAGGAAGAAGTGATCGCGCGGCGCTACCTGCGCCACGCCCAGCCGGGCCTTCCAGATCTCGCCGATGCGTGCCAGCAGTTCGTCGTCGCCTGCCGGCGGCTGCGCCTCCTGCACGGCCTGGAGGCCGGGAAACAGCGCATAGCTGTCCAGGCTGCCGTCTTCCAGGCGCAGGCGGCAGGCGGAACGTTGCAGCTTGCCGCTGGACGTCTTCGGCAAGGCGCCGGGATTGAGCAGCGCCACCACCTTCGGCGCTTCCTGGTAGGCCTCGGCCACCGCCTGGCGGATCGAGTCGATCAGCTCATGGGCCGGCACCGATTTCTGGACGCCGCGACCGATCTCGGCGGCGATGCCGATGCCTTCCTCGCCATCGACCGTGACCGCGAAGGCCGCGACCCTGCCCTTGCGCGCCGACGGCACCTCGCTCTCGACGGTGCGTTCGATATCCTGCGGATAGAGGTTGTGGCCGCGGACGATGAGCATGTCCTTCAGGCGCCCGGTGACGAACAGTTCGCCGTCGCGGAGGAAGCCGAGGTCGCCGGTGCGCAGCCAGGTGCGCCCGTCACGCTCGACGAAGGTCTTCGCCGAAGCTTCCAGGTTGCGCCAGTAGCCGTGGGCGATGCTCGGCCCGGCGGCCCAGATCTCGCCGACGTTGTCGTCGCCGAGGACCTCGCCGCTCGCCGCGTCGACGATCAGCACGGCGTGTTCCGGCTGGCTGCGGCCGCAGCACATCAGCACGCTGCCTTCGCCTTCGGCGATGCGGTTGCGCGCCAGCGCCTCGCCATCCACCGCCAGGGCGGGAATGCCCTGGCCGCGCTGGCCGCCGGTGACGAACAGGGTCGCCTCGGCGAGGCCGTAGCAGGCGAAGAAACTGGACGCATCGAAGCGGCTGGCGGCGAATTTCTCGGCGAAGCGTTCCAGGCTGTCCTGGCGGATCGGCTCGGAACCGGAGAAGGCTACCCGCCAACCGCTCAGGTCGAGACGCTGCAGGGCCGACTCGGCGACCCGCTCGCTGCACAGCCGGTAGGCGAAATCGGGACCGCCGCTGACGGTGCCGCCGTACTGGCTGATGGCTTCCAGCCAGCGCACCGGACGTTCGAGGAAGTAGCGCGGCGACATCAGCACGCAGGGTACGCCGCTGAAGATCGGTTGCAGCAGGCCGCCGATCAGGCCCATGTCGTGGTACAGCGGCAGCCAGCTGACGATCACGTCGTCGGCACCGATGCCGAAGCCTCGGCGGATCAGCACCTCGTTGGCGACCAGGTTGCCATGGCTGACCTGCACGCCCTTGGGCAATGCGGTTGAACCGGAGGTGTACTGGAGGAAGGCGATGTGCTCGGGACACACTTGCGGCTCGTCCCAGGCCTCGGCAACGGCCGGGTCCAACTGGTCGACGCAGAGCAGTTGCGGGGCGTTGGCGGCGGACAGTTGCGCGTTCATCTGCAGCAATGGCTCGCGCAGGTCAGCGGTGGTCAGGACCAGGCGCGGCTCGGCGTCGGCGATGATCGACAACAGGCGTTCCTGGTGATGGCGGCGCGCCGATTCCGGCGGGTAGGCCGGCACCGCGATGACCCCGGCATACAGGCAACCGAAGAACGCCGCGACGTAGTCGGGGCCGCTGGGAAACAGCAGTACCGCGCGATCGCCCAGCTGCGCATGGGCCTGCAGGGCCGCGGCGATGCTCCGCGCGCGCAGGTCGAGATCGCGATAGCTGAGGACCACGCCTTCGCCATCGTCCTCGGCGAGGAAGCGCAGCGCCAGGCGCTCGGGCTCCTGGACAGCGCGGCGACGCAGGGCCTGGACCAGGGTGGTGGGAAGTTCGAAGGCGTCCATCATGTGTTTTCCTGCCTGAATTCGGCTTGCAATCGAGTTCTAGTGAGTCCCGGAAACAGTCGTCGCGGCCGCCCCTCAACTGGCGGCGCGCATGCTTCCCCGGACCTTGTCCTTGTGCCAGCGCAGCAGATGCTGGCCGGCGTAGCGACGCAGCAGGCGCAGCAACTGCCCCTGCTGTTCACGGATGAAAAAGTGCTGCCCGTCGAGCAGGTCGAGGGTGAAGTCGCCCCCGGCCTCATGCAGCCAGCCGAGCAACTCGGCGCTGCGCAGGCTGTCCTCGCGTCCGCCGAACAGGTGCAGCGCCGCGTCCAGCGGCCCATGCGCCTGGTAGCGGTAGCTGCCGGTGACGAGAAAGTCCGCTCGCACCACTGGCAACAGCATCTGCATCAGCGACGGATCGTTGAGGACGGCCTCCGGAGTACCCCGGTAGTCGCGCAACGCGGCGACCAGTTCGGCGTCGGCCTTGGCGCGCCGGTAGCCGCTGACATCGTTTTCGGCGGGCGGGGATACGCCGGAGAGGAATAGCGCCAGCGGCCCTTCGAGGCCGCGCCGACGCATGGCATGGGCCAGTTCGAAGGCCAGCAGCCCGCCCAGGCTGTGGCCGAAGAAGGCGTAGGGAGAAGCGCTATCGAGGGTGCCGTGCAGCTCGCCGGCCAATTGCGCGACCAGGCTGGCGGCATCGGTATGCAGGGCCTCGCCGAAGCGGAGGCCGCGCCCCGGCAATTCCAGGGGCAACAAGCGGATCCAGCCCGGCAGGCTGGGCTGCCAGCGGCGGAACAGCGTGGCGCTGGCCCCCGAATAAGGCAGGCAGAACAATTGCAGGGAAACGGCCGGGCTCACCTGCCGACCTCCTTGCGCCGCTGTCGTGGCCCTCGTCCGGGGCAGAGCGCTTTCCCATGATCGATCGGCATTTCCGTCTCCTGCTGCGCACGCCGGGGCGCCGGGCACCTGCCCGCGCTGTCACAGAGGGGAACGGATAACAACGGCAAATAATTAGCGCATGTAACCGCAATCTCCGGGCAACCGCGGAGCATTGCGCGAAAGGACGCCAACCCCTATCCATTCTGATGGGTTGTGCCCGGCGCTATCGCCGCATCGGTGATAGCGATGTACGCCATGGAGCAGCCGGGGACGGTTGTCGCAGCGCCTTCGCGCAGTTCTTGCGCGGAACGTCGGCAGGAGCCGCGAGGCATTCAATACCGATTTCTAACTAGCTGATTCCTAAAGATTATTAAAAAAATTTCGTCTGCGACGCATGACTGCAACATTGGCGCGGCCATCCTTCTGAAACGCCGAAGAATTTCTCCCCTCCATCATTCGCAGCGGCTATTTGCCAGCATGCGGACCATTCACGAATAAAGGTGAGATTGGTTATTTCTTCGTAATTGACAATCATTATCATTCAACATAATTTGTTGCGCCATGTGTGGGTCTCCCCCACCGCCAGTGCTCTGCAGCCCCCTCCGCAGCAAGGTGATTTCCATGTCGGAACAACTGTCTACCCGCAGATGCGATACCCCGCTCCTCCAGGCTTTCGTCGATAACCGCACGATCCTGGTGAAGATCGCCGCCCGCATTACCGGTTGCCGCTCGCGAGCCGAAGATGTGGTCCAGGATGCGTTCTTCAGGCTCCAGTCGGCGCCGCAGATCACTTCGTCGTTCAAGGCACAGCTCAGCTACCTGTTCCAGATCGTCCGCAACCTGGCCATCGATCACTACCGCAAGCAGGCGCTCGAACAGAAATACTCGGGGCCGGAGGAAGAAGGCCTGAACGTGGTGATCCAGGGCGCCTCGCCGGAAACCTCGCACATCAACTACGCGACCCTCGAACACATCGCGGATGCCCTCACCGAGCTGCCCAAGCGCACCCGCTACGCCTTCGAGATGTACCGCCTGCACGGCGTGCCACAGAAGGACATCGCCAAGGAACTGGGCGTCTCGCCGACCCTGGTCAACTTCATGATCCGCGACGCCCTGGTGCACTGCCGCAAGGTCACCGCCGAGCGCCAGGGCGACAACGTCACCCATCTCAGCGCCCGCCGCTGACGGCGGCGAGCATTCCTCAGCGCCGGTAGCGGCGCACCGACGCCGCCTGCGCCTCGGCCCTGGCGGCGAAATGGGTTCCCAGCAGCAACAGCGCCGCGCGCTTGTGGCGAAAATCGAAGGGTTGGCCGCAGCAGCGGCAAAGGCCCGGCGCGGTTTCGCAGCGCGCCTTTCCCAGCGTTGGCCTCGGCGGCTCAACGGGACCGTCCAGGTAGAAATGGTGGACCAGCGCCGCCAACCACTCCGCCACCCGCTCCGGCTCTCCCCGCTCCCGCGGCCCAAGGGCGTAAAGCAAGCCCGTGGGATCGCCACGCCGGCGCTCCTCCTCGATGAATGCGCAGGTCGCGACAGGTTCAGGACGCTCCTGCGCCGGTTCGTGCGACTCGTTGCACGCAGGCCGCTGCCTGTCGCAGCGGGCATATGGATCAGCCTCGCGGCGCTCGAGGGGCGACGGAAACGACAGGCTGGAGGCTGGAGACGGAAGCATGGCCGGCTACTCGTGGGGCTTGCCTGAGTAACGTCGCATCCCGCCGCGAATTTACCCGTCCAGCCCGGCGTCCGGCCGAACGGCCATCAATAGACTTCCGGCACGATGATCTCGCCGGGCGTCGGATGCCTGACGTAATCGGCGTGGCGCAGGCGCTCCGGCAGGTGTACCGGCGGCTGCGGAACTTCCCGGTAGGGCATCTGCTGCAACAGGTGGTGGATGCAGTTCAGCCGCGCGCGCTTCTTGTCGTCGGCCTGTACCACCCACCAGGGCGCCTCGGGGATGTGGGTGCGTTCGAGCATGGTTTCCTTGGCCTTGGTGTAGGCCTCCCAGCGCCGCCGCGACTCCAGGTCCATCGGACTGAGCTTCCACTGCTTGAGCGGATCGTGGATACGGCTGAGGAAACGCAGGTGCTGCTCGGCGTCGGAGATGGAGAACCAGTACTTGAGCAACTGGATGCCCGAGCGCGCCAGCATCTTTTCGAACTCCGGCACGCTGCGGAAGAATTCCTCGTATTGTTCGTCGTTGCAGAAACCCATGACCCGCTCGACCCCGGCACGGTTGTACCAGCTGCGGTCGAACAGGACGATCTCGCCACCGGCCGGCAGGTGCGAGACGTAGCGCTGGAAATACCACTGGGTCTGCTCGCGGTCGTTCGGCGCGGGCAGCGCGGCGACCCGGCAGACCCGCGGGTTGAGGCGCTGGGTGATGCGCTTGATCACGCCGCCCTTGCCCGCCGCGTCGCGTCCCTCGAAGAGAATCACCACCTTGTGCCCGGTGTGCACCACCCAGTTCTGCAGTTTCACCAGTTCCCGTTGCAGGCGGAACAGTTCGCGGAAATAGCGGCGCCGACTCAATTCGCCGGGCGCATCCTCCTGCTCGGGACCGAACAGCTCGTCCAGGTTCAGCTCGTCGTCGAGCAGTTCCTGCTCCAGCTCTTCGTCGTGTCGATCGAGCCAGTCGCGACCGATGCGGCCCGAGGTATCGCCATAGGAGTCCATGCGCTGCTCTCCACGTCATGCCGAAATACCGCGAATGCTAGGCGTGTCTTCATGACGGTTTGGTGACGGTTCGATGAAAACGTAGCGATCGCCCGCCGTCGAAAACAGTCGAAAGGTCACTGAAAGTCAGAAAATTCCCTAATCATTTGAATGACTTGGCCTAAGCTGGCCAGCCTCTCCGCACTTTCCACATGCTCCGCGCACCCCGGCGACCGCCGGGGCGAACCGCGCCCTTGCGGCGCCATTGATCGGAGATCGACCATGCAAGCGTTTTCCAAACAGCAACTCATCGATGCGCTGAACGCCCAGAGCAGCGACCTGGCCACCCTGCAGAGCCTGGTCATGGGCCTCTACCTGTGGATTCGCGACAGCCATGGCCAGGCCAGCGTCGATGCGGCCTTCCAGCGCGCCCGCGAGGAGGCCAGGCAATTCCGCCAGCAGAGCGGCAACCAGGCAGACGAGCGATTGATCCTGCAACTGGCGGAAATCGTCCGCGAACAACCCTGAGCCATGACCGGCACAGACTGACCGGTTCGGCCTGACTCAAGGCCGCAAGGCAGTCCCGGGCGCCGCGGAATCGACTTTCGCGGTGTCCTCCGCGGGCAGCACCCGGATGGTCGCAGTCACGCCGGCGCGCAAGGTGTTGCGCTGGCGATAGGCGGGATCGATGGCGATGCGCACCGGAATTCGCTGGGCCAGCTTGACCCAGGTATAGCTCGGGTTGATGTTCGCCAGCAGGCGCGAGCCCTCGGCATTCTCCCGGTCGGTGATGGCATGGGCGATGCTCTGCACGCGCCCGTCGAAGCGCTCGCCGCTCATCAGTTCCACCCGCGCCCGGCTGCCGACGCGGATGCCCGGCAACTTGGTCTCCTCGAAGTATCCGCTGACATAGAACGAATCGCGGTCCACCAGCGCCAGCAATGGCACCCCGGCGTGGGCGTAGTCGCCTTCGCGGGTCTGCAGATTGGTCACGTAGCCGCTGACCGGGGCGCGTACCTGGGTACGTTCGAGGTCGAGACGGGCCTGCTGCAAGGCGGCTTCGGCAAGCTCCACGTTGGCCTGGGCCAGGCCGAGGCTGGCCTGGTTCCTCAGCAACTCGGCCTGGGCCAGGCTGACGTCGGTCTGGGCCTTTTCGTTCTCTTCGACCGATAGCATCGAGCGCTTCTGCAATGCCGAGCGCCGCTGCGCCTCGCTGCGGCGCTGGCGCAACTGGGCCTGGCTGGCCTCGATCGCCGCGCGCGACTCGCCCAGCGCCGCCCGCGCCACGTTCACCGCGCGCTCGGCGCGCAGCACCGCCAGTTCATAGCGCGCCGGGTCGATGCTGAGCAGCAGCTCGCCCTTCTCCACGGGCTGGTTGTCGCTCAGCGGCAACCGGGTGATCAGCCCGGAAACGTCCGCCGACAGCGTCACCACATCGGCGCGGACCCGCGCGTCACGGGTCCAGGGCGTGCGGGTGTAGCGTTCCCAGGCGAGGAACACCAGCGCCGCCGCCACCAGCACCGCCAGCAGGGTGGCCAGGCGCGGCCATTTGCCTTGCAACAGGTTCATCGGGACATCTCCCCCATCCACAGGATCAGACCGGCGCAGATCGCGCAGTACAACGCGCCCTGGAACAGCGCTTCGTGCCAGACCCGCTGCAACACGCCGAAGCGCCGCAACAACGGGTTGAGCAGCAGCAGGATCAGCCAGGCCAGCAGCAGCGCCTGGGCGATCGGCGGCAGGTAGGCGCCCCCGACCTCGACATCAGCGGGCATGTCCGCCCTCCTCTTCTGGTTCTTCGACGACCGCCGGTGCGCCGCGGTCCTCCTCCAGCAACGTCCGATAGCGTTGCAGCGACTGCTGCAGGATCAGTACCGCGACATTCATGATGAAGCGCTGCCGCGTCGCCCCGAGGTCCTTCGACGGCTGCGCCAGCAAGGCCTCCAGGCCCCTGCCGAAACGCCGCAGGGTGGCCAGGGCGAGGTCCTGCCGCGGGGCGTCCGCGCCGCCGGCTATGTAGGCGGCGACCTCGCGCAGCGCCTCGCCCAGCAGCGGCTGCAACTCCAGCGGCACCACCCCGGCGTCATGCAGCGGCTCGCGCAGGCGGTTCAACGCCACGCCCATCACCACGCAGCCCAGGGCGCACTGGAAACGTTCCGCCGCAGCCGGCTCCTGGCTCGCCGGCAGCAGGCCGACCATCACCGCCAGGCGATCGATCATCCGCGTCTCGAAGGCGAAGCGCTGCGCCTCGCTGGCCTCGCAGCGCGACATTTCCGCGACGTCCTGGCGCGACAGGTAGAGCAGCCGGCGCAGGCGCGGGTCGGCGCGGAACGGATAGACCAGAGCGAACACCAGCACGGCGAGGACCGCCGCGGCGAGGAAGCCGCCGACGAACTCGAACCACTGCGAAGCGTTGCTGTAGTAGACCGCGATATTCTGCGGCGCCACCATCAGCAGGGTCTCCAGGCCGATGCCCATGGCGATCCCGGCGCTCAGCGGGCTGCTCAGGCCGACCGCGACCACGTACAGCAGCAACGCCATCCACAGCGCCAGCCACTCGAAGTCGGCGGATGCCGGCAACAGCACGAACAGCAGCGCCGCCGAGATCAGGATCGCCAGCAGCAGCCCGCGCAGGAAGTTCTGCGCCGCCAGCAGCGGACGCGGGAAGGTCGCCATCAGCGAGCACATCACGCCGACCAGCAGCAGGCTGCTGAGGGCGCCGTTCCAGGCGCTGGTGATCCACAGCCAGGCGGCGCAGGATAAGGCGACGAAAGCGCGCACGGCGTTCATCGAGGCCAGTGCCCAGTCCAGGTGCAGCGCCTGCGCCTGGCCACGGCGGTAGAAACTGCTGGCCTGGCGGCCGGACTGGATCGCATCGTTGAGTTCGAGCACTTCGCCCAGGCGCTGGAACAGCCGCGCGTATTCCCAGCGCAGGATCGCCACCTGCGGGCGCAGCGCCGGGCTCAGCGCCTCGTCGTAGGACTCCGCGCGCGTCGCCGCGGCATCGAAGGCCTGGCGCACCGCCTGGAACTCCTCCAGCACCTCGGAGGGTACCGCCCGCCCCTGCTCGGCCAGCGCGTCCAGCACCCGCAGCGCACGATCCAGCAGCGCCTGGATATCCGCCGGCAACGGCCCGACCCAGTGCGCCCGCACCAGCAGGCGATGCTGGCGCAGCAGCAACAGCCGCGAGGCCATCAGCACCAGCAGGTTACCCAGCAACTGCACCAGGCCATCGGCGCGGCGCAGGTTCGGCGCGTCGAAATAGAGGTGCCGGCGCAGGCCGTCCAGCGCGGTGATGCTGGCGACCAGTTGCATCTGCCGCTGGTTGAACGACTCGTCGCCCTCGTCGCCGCGGATCACCGCCGCGGCGTGCCGCGCGGTACTGCGGATCAGGCCGTCGACCTGGGCGAAGTAGCCCTTCGCCACCGCCTGCGGACGCGCGCTGAGCAGGCTGACCAGGGCCACGCAGGCGACGCCCAGCAGGGTCTCGGTGAGCCGCACCACGGCGAGCATGAAGGTGTTTTCCGGATCGGGAATCGACAGCACGGCGACGATCACCGCGGTGAAGCCGCTGAGCACGAAGGCGTGCGAATCGGTGTAGCGCAGCAAGGTGCCGCCGGCGGTGCAGAGCGCCAGCCAGAGTCCCAGGGCGACGAAGAACGGCAACGGTTGCTGGGCGAACAGCGCCATGATCAGCACCGCCACCACGGCGCCGGCGAAGGTACCGAGGACCTGGGCGAAGCTGCGCTTGAGAGCCATCCCGGCCAGCGGCTGGCTGACGATGACCACGGTCATCAGCGCCCACTTCGGCTGCTCCAGGTCGAAGAGGAAGGCCAGGTAGAGGGTCAGCAGCCCGGCGGCGACGGTGCGTAGGGCGAACAGCAGGGTTTCCCGCGGCGGCCGCCAGAGCAAGCGGGCGTAGAGTTTCAGCCCTTCCATGCCCGGCCCCGCACCTCCAGGCAACGGTTGGCCGCGGACCAGGCGGCGATGAAGCGACTCGACATGCTGGTTTCTCGTTCGGGGTTGATGCGGCGGGTTGGCTTCCAGTCTAGAAGGCGCAAGGAAATCCGTGGCCGCCTACGGGGGCGGGCAGGTGCGGTCGGCCACGGAGCGACGAGTCGCGACTACAGGGTAAAAGCCCCGGCGGCCTTCCCGGTAGCGCGTCCAGGCGAAAACCGTTTTCGCTGAGAACGAACGCTGCGGCGCCTTTCGATTGGGTAAGCTTGCTCAGGGCTGGATCGATTTAGCTTGCGAATCAAGCGGATAGAAAGCCCAAGGAAAACGACCAGGAGGAGCCGAGAATGCGTCGAGCGATTGCCACTGTATCGTGGGCCCACCGATGAGCCTGCGCTTCGACGATATCGAAGCCTTCCTCAACGTCGCCGAACTCAACAGCGTGACGTCGGCGGCCGAGCGCATGAGCCTGTCCAAGTCGGTGATCAGCAAGCGCGTCAGCGATCTCGAACGTCGCCTCGGCGTCCGCCTGCTCTATCGCACCACGCGCAACGTCGAGCCGACCGAGGCCGGGCATTTCTTCTACAAGGCCGCCAAGGCCTCGCTGCAGGAACTCAACAACGCCGCGGAGATCGTCGCCCTGCGCGAGAACGACCTGTGCGGCGAATTGCGCATCGTCACCCCGATGAGCTTCGGCACCCTCTGGCTGTCGCCGATCATCGCCGACTTCATGAGCCAGCACCCGCGCCTGGAGATCGTCCTGCAGATGGACGACCGCCTCACCGACTTCGAGAAGGAAGGCTACGACCTGAGCATCCGCGTCACCCGCCTGGACGACAGTTCGCTGATCGCCCGGCCGCTGGCCAACAGCCAGCGGGTGGTCTGCTGCAGCCCCGACTACGCGGAACGCCACGGCACGCTGGACACCCTCGAACAACTGATGCAGCACGAGTGCCTGGGCTACAACAACGCCACGCCGAGCCAGGTCTGGACCTTCGAACCGGCGTTCCCCGGTGCCAAGCCCCGTGCCGTCTCGCCACGCGGACGCTTCAGCAGCAACAACGGCCAGGCCATGCGCGACGCCGCCCTGCGCGGCCAGGGACTGGCGTTGCTGCCGCTGTTCATCGTCGCCGAGGACCTCAAGAACGGCCGCCTGGTGGACGCCGCGCCCGGCCTGCGCCCACTCGACGACGTGATCTACGCGATGTATTCGCGGGCGGCGGCGATGTCGCCGAAGGTCAAGGCGTTCATCCAGCATCTCCAGCAGGCGCTGTCGATCCCGCCCTGGGGCAACGGCTGAGCGACCGAACCATTCCGGCGACGCTCCGGTCAGATACTGGGCATGCGGAGAAGACTCCCAGGAGCCTGTCGTCTCTCCCCCGTCCGGCCACCCGGCCCACAAAGGAGAACTGCCATGATCGTGCGTACCCTGCTCATCGCCGCCGCCCTGCTCGGCGGCACCGCCCAAGCCGCCGAAAGCACCGACCTGTGCGGCGCCAACCTGCAGAAGCTGGACGACATCCTCGCCGTGCGCGGCAAGACCTCGGTCACCGGTGCGCGGGTCACCGAGGTCAAGGAACTCCAGGCCAAGGCCAGGCAGGACCAGGCCAGCGGCGACACCAAGGGCTGCATCACCGCCACCACCCAGGCCCTGCAGATCCTGCAGAACGCCGGGAAGAAATGATCCGCGACAGACGCAAGGCGGATAACCGCAAGCGGTTATCCGCCCTACCCCAATGCAACCCTCCGTAGGGCGAATAGCGCCGCAGGCGTTATCCGCCGACACTCCAGCCCCCGCCCCGACCGCGTCCGATTTCGCTCACTCGAAGCGCAGGCTTTCCCGTACCGCGCGGATTTCCGCCTGGCTGGCGTCGTAGGCCTCGGCCAGGCCGGCATAGGACAGCGAATAGGCCGAGGTCTTGCCGGCCGCGGTGAGCAAGGTCTGCTTCATCACCACGGCGCCGCGCTGGCGAATGGTGCAGGTGGTCTCCAGCGCCGCCAGCCCGCCGGTGGTGGACGGCTGCGGCGAGGTGCAGGCGGTCTGCAGGCCGTTGCGCAGGAACTCGATCTGCACCAGCTTGCGCATGTGCCCGAGGACTTTCTCCAGGTTCACTGCCTGCCCGCTCTGCAGGGGCATCCGCGTTACCTCCATCACCAGTGCCTGGGAGCCGTCTGCCTGCAACTTGACCGCGCGCTGGCGCTGGCCGGCGCCGGCCTGGCCGGGCTGCGCGGCGGGCAGGTCGCTGACCTGCCAGCCCGCCGGCCAGCGCGCCATCGACGCCTCGGCCAAGCTCAGCGCGGACAGCGTGCCGACCGCCAGGGCCAGCCAGCGCCAGCCGTTGCGTCGCGTTTGCGCCTGCCTCACGGTGTACCCTCCTCTTCGCGTCCCTCCACGGCCGGCCGGGGCTGCCCGAGGGGCTCCTCGAAACGCAGCAGGCGTCCGGCATTGCCCAGCACCAGCAAGGTGCTGAGGTTGTGCAGCAGCGCCGCGACCATCGCCCCGGCCGCGCCGAGCAGGCCGAAGGCTGCCGCGGCGACGATCGCCAGGGTCCAGCCGAGGCCGATCGCCACGTTGACCTGCAGGGTCCGCCGGCATTGCCGGCTGAGCCGCACGCAGGTGCCGAGGCGGCGCAGGTCGCTGCCGATCAGCACGATATCCGCCGAGGCCAGGGCGATGTCGGCGCCGCCGGCGCCCATTGCCACCCCGACCACACCGGCCTTCAGCGCCAGCGAATCGTTGATGCCGTCGCCGACCACCATCGGCCGGAAACCGCTGCCGATCTCCGCGCCGACCTGGCGCAGCTTGTCCTCCGGCAACGCCTGCGCCACCAGTTGGCGAATCCCCACCTGCTTGGCCACGGCGTCGGCCACCGCCCGGCGATCGCCGGTCAGCAACAGTTGCCGGCCCAGACCCAGTTCGCGCAGATCGGCCAGGGCCTCGGCGGCCTCCGCGCGTACGCTGTCGGCCAGCAGCAGCCAGCCGAGGAAGCGCCCGTCCAGGGCGATTCCGGCGATCGGTCCCTCATGCTCCGGCACCTCGCTGGCGTCGATGCCCAGTTGCTGGAACAGTTCGGGCCGGCCGAGGGCGGCTTCGCCCGCCGCTGTTCGTGCGACCACGCCGAACCCCTGGCGTTCGCGGATATCGCTCAATGGATGATAGGCATCGTGCGCCGCCAGGGCTGCCAGCGCTCGGCTCACCGGATGGCTGCTGGCGGCGCCGAGGCTGGCGGCCAGGCGCAGCACCGACGCCTCCTCGGCGGCATCGGCCAGGCGCAGCGCCTGCAGGCGCAGGCTGCCATGGGTCAGGGTGCCGGTCTTGTCGACCACCAGCGAAGTCAGGTCCGCCAGCTCCTCGAGGAAGGCCGAGCTGCGGATCAGGATACCGTGGCGGGCGGCCACAGCGATCCCGGCGATAGCCGTGGCCGGGGCGGACAGCACCAGGGCGCAGGGACAGGCGGCGACCAGCACGGCGAGCATGGCCTGGGCATCGTTGGTGACGAACCAGGTGACCGCGGCGATCAGCAACACCAGCAACATGTACTGCCCGGCGTAGCGCTCCAGCAGGCGGGTGATCGGCGGCTTGGCGCGCTCGGCCTGCTGCATCAGGCCGATCACCTTGCCCAGGGTCGAGGCCTCGCCGGTACGGGTTATCTCGATGCGCAGCAGGCCGTCGAGGTTGATCGCGCCGCCGTAGACCTCCATCCCCGGCACCACCTCGAGCGGCACCGACTCGCCGGTGATCGGCGCGGTGTCGAGACTGGCCTGGCCCTGCAGGACCCGCCCGTCGGCCGGAACCCGGTCGCCGGCGCGCACTTCCACCTGGTCGCCCGCTCGCAGGCTGGCGTTGTCCACCTCGCTCAGGCTGCCGTCGGCCTCGATCCGCCGGGCATGGCTGCGGGTCAGCTCGCCGAGGGCGGCGATGGCCTCCTGGGAGCCGATCACGCTGCGCTCCTCCAGCACGTGGCCGAAGATCATGATGATCGGCAGCAGCGCGGCGGTCAGCAGGTCGCCGCTAGCCCAGGCGCCGAGCATGGCCAGCGCGATCAACTGGTCGGTGACGCCGTGCAGGCTCGGATGCCGCAGGCTGTCCCAGGCCGAGCGGGCCACCGGCAGCGCCACCAGCAGCGACGCGACGCCGAGCAGGATCTGGCTGACCCCGGCCTGGTCCGCCGCCAGCCAGCGCCAGGCCAGGCCGAGCAGCAACAGGCCGAGGGCGAGCATCGCCAGGCTCAGCTGGCGCGCGGCGCGGCGCTGCTCGTCGCGGCTGAGCAGGCCGCCGCCGAACGGCAGGTGATGATGGTGATGCGCGCAGCCGCCATGGCTGCCGTGGGCGGTCGGCTCGCTCATGCGCACCTCCCGGGGCGAGCCGCGGCGGCTATTGCGGGAAGCGCGCGTCCGGCCGGCGTACGTAGTCCAGGGCTTCCTTCTCGGTGAGCTCCCAGATCTGCTTGACCTGCCCGTTGTTGTCGCTCTTCAGGCCGACGAAACTGCCCTTGAGCTGGGGCATGCGGCCATAGACGATGAACAGGTTCTGCGCCGTGCGGATGCGCACCGACGGCGCCACCGAATAGCTGACGGTCTTCTTCCCCAGCCCCAGGGTGAGCACGCTGCGCAGCAGGCTCTGCTTGGGCTTCTTCAGGGTGATGACCGGGTACTGCGCGCTGGCCACGAAGCCCACCAGCATGTCGCTCGGCAACTGCCGCGCCAGCGCCTCGCCGCCGCACAGCAACAGCGCCAGCCCGCACAGCAGGGCCCTGCCGGGTGATAGCCGCGCACCGTTGCCCATGAATGGAATACCGCCTGCCGTCATTGCCCGTCCCGTTCGCCTGGTTGTTCGACTCGGCGCCGCGTTCCGCTGGCGGAAGCGCGTACCGAAGGTTGATGCCGACGCAGGGTAGCCGTTTCACGTTCGCTTGTCCGTCCATTGTTTCACAGCCCGCGAAGGGCACCGTCGGGCAGCGGCTCATGGCTGCCCACCTTGCAGAATCAGGCGGCCATCGTCGCGCGGATCGACGCTGCCGACCGAACCGGCCTTGCCGAGGATCGCCGGCACCCGTTCGCGGTACAGGCGCCAGAGCAGGCCGGCATCGGTCGCGCCCAGCGCCGGGGCCAGGCCAACGATGCTGGCGGTGTCGCGGCGCGCCTGGGCCAGCCGTTCGCCGGCCTCGGCGCGGGCGAGCTGCAGGGTGCGGTCGGCCCCCTCGGTGGCGGCCTGGGTGAGTTTCTCCGCCTCGGTGCGCGCCTTGGCGACGTTCTGCTCGGCCAGTTGGCTGGCGGTCAGCACCGCGTTGAAGGCGCTTACCGCATTGCGCGGCAGGCTCGACTGCACGTCGACCCGCACCACCTGGATGCCCAGCCCGCTGCCGGCCGCGGCCAACGCCGCCAGGCTGTGGTTGATGCCCTGCACCAGGTCGCCGCGCAGGCGTTCGCGGCGCTCGGCGACCGCGCTGTCGTTGCCGAGCAACTCCGGGCGCGCCACCAGGATGGTGTCCAGGTCGCGCGCGGCGCAGACCTGCACGGCGTTGCGCGCCACCAGCCGGTCCAGCGCCGGCAGCACGTGGGCGCCCTGGAGGACGTAGGCGTACGGGTCGTCGACCTTGTAGAACACCCGCACGTCCAGTTGCACCACCCCGGCGTCGCCGGTCAGCAGGTAGCCGGAGCCGGCCAGCGCGTCGCTGGACAGGCTGACGTCGAGATCGGCGCGACGCGCCTGCTCGGAACGCAGCAGGCCCTCGACGCGGCGTTCGATCACCTGTTCGGCGGACGGCAGCAGCACCACCTGCTCCAGCGGCTGCGGCCAGGCCAGCAGCAGGCCGGGACCGGCCAGGCGCTCCAGCGCGCCCAGGCGCAGCACTACGGCGCGGTTCTCCGGGCCGATCTGGCGGACGTTGGAAAACGCCCAGGCCAGCGCCGCCAGGAGGGTCACGCCGAACAGTGCGAGGAACGCCAGGCGTCCGGCCTGCAGCCAGGGGCTGCGCAGCCCCTCGTGCGCTTCGTCGCTCATGGCCGGCGCCCGTTGGCCGGCGCTTCGGCGGGGAGCGCCGGCGGCCCGTCGACCAGCACGCGGAACGGGGCGGCATCGGTGCGCAAGACCAGCCGGGTATCGCCGTTGACGATGGTGCCGAGGGTGTCCAGCGAGCGCAGCAGGTTGTATAGCTGCGGCGAACCGGCGTAGGCCTTGCCGTAGATGCGCGCCGCCTCGACCCGTGCCTGGGCCTCGATCTCCGCGGCTTTCACCGAAGCCTCGGCCTGGATCACCCGGGCGTCGCGCTCCGCCGCCGAACGGATCTCCGCGGCCTGGCGACGGCCCTCGGCGGTACGCTCGGTGGCGATGGTCTCGCGCTCGGCGCGCATGCGGTCGACGGTGGCGCCGAGGGTCACCTTGGGCAGGGTCAGGCGCTCGATGCCGACCTGCACCACCTTGACCCCGTAGGTCGCCAGCAACTGATGGTCGATCTGTTCGCGCAGGCGCGCTTCGAAGTCGCCGATACGCACCCGCGACGCCTCCGTATTCACCAGGTCGGCCAGGTCATAGGCGCTGGCGGTGGTTTCCAGCGCCGAGCCGACGAAGGTGCGCAACTGCCGGGCAGCCTCGTCCGGCTGGTTGCGCACCGCGCGCATGAAGCGCTGCACGTTGTCGGCGTCGCCCTGGACCTGCCAGGCCACGTAGGCCTGGACGATGATCCGCAGGCCATCGCGGGTACCGACGTCCTGCAGGCCGCTGGAGGTGGTGCGCAGGCGCAGGTCGACCGGGATCGCGCTCTCGAACGGCAACGGCAGGCGCCAGGCCAGGCCCGGTTCGAGCAGGACCCGCGCCGGGTTGCCGAAACGGGTGATGACCATCGCCTCGCCGGAACGTACCTGCACCAGGCAAGCGGCGGCGACGGCGAACAGCACCAGCAGCGCGGCGACCAGCAGCCGGCGCCAGGGCGGCGCGGCCTGTGCGCCATGGCCGTGATCGTGATCGTGATCGTGATCGTGATCGTGATCGTGATGATGCTCGTGGTGGCTGTGCGAGTGGGAGTGACCGAGGCTCAAGAGCGCTCTCCTCATGGTGCGGATTGCCCGGCCGCGGACGCCGGAGCGGCGGACGGACGGGACGAAGACGGGGAATCCAGGCGGCCGAGGCCGAAGCTGCGCAGGTCGATGGTCGGCGCGCCGGCGCCGGCGATGCGGTGGTCGATGAGCAGCAGGTTGGCCTTGCCCAGGCCGCGTCCGAGTTGGCGGTAGTAGGCCTCCAGCAGGAAAGCCTGGCCGGCGTCGGCATAGCCTTCCCGCTCGGCGGCGAAGCGCCGGTCGGCGGCCTGCGCGGCGGCCAGGGTCTCGCGGGCCTGCGCGCTGGCCCGGTCGTGCGCCACGCTGGCCTGTAGTTGCGCCTCGTTGCGCTGCGCGGCGGCCTGCCCGCGCTCGCGGGCGATCAGCGCCTGGGCGGTGATCTGCGCGGCCTGCACCGCGTGGTAGGCGTTCGCCGCACCGGCCGGCGGATGGATCGCCTCGACCGCCGCGCCCAGTACCTCGACGCCGCTGCCGAGGCGGTCGAGATCGGCCTGCACGGCCTGGCCGATCTGCTCGGCCAGGCCCGCGCGCTGCTCGCCGAGGACCTCATCGAGGGTCCGCGAGGCGAAGGCATGCACCAGTACGCGGCTGGCGGTGCTGCGCACCAGCGTCGGCACGTCGGCGCTGCGGTAGGTCGCCGCCAGCGCTGCCGCGTCGTCGAGAGCGATGCGGTAGACGATGCGCACGTCCATGTTGACGATCTGGAAGCTCTGCCGACGGTCGGCCAGGCTGGCGATGACCTGCGATTTCTCGCTGACGTGGGAGGCGTCCCACAAGCGGTTGGCGCTATCCGGGGCCGGACCTTCGGCGGGCGCGAGCGGCTCGGCTCCGCCGTCGCCGGCGGCGACGCTGGTGGCCAACTCGTGGACCACCCCGTTCTCCACCGCCAACACCCGCCCCAGCGGCCAGGGCAGCCCCAGGTGCAGGCCGGGGCCGAGCACCGCGACCGGCTTGCCGAAGCGCTCGTAGACACCCCGTGCATCCATGCCGATCTCGCGTACGCCGCTGAGCAGCCAGCCGCTCAGCGACACCACCGCCAGCACCGGCAGGAACGCCCGCCGCATGAAACCGAAGGCCCAGACCTGGCGCAGGTCGATGCCGAAGCGCTGGTGCAACTCATGCTGCAGACGCTGCAGGGGACGCGGCGGCCAGCGCAACAGGTCGGCCAGCAGGCTGGTGGCGACCAGGCGCGGTTCGAGGCCGGCACGCTGCGGCGCGAACATCGCCAGGATCGCCCTGCCCAGCAACTCCAGCGCCAGCGCCGCCGGCAACAGGCCGAGCAGTACCGCCAGGCGCGGGGCCCAGGGGTGTCCCTGGCGAGCCAGGAACAGACAGAGGGCGGCCAGCACCAGGGTACCGATCAACGCCCGCGCCAGTTGCCCGAGGACCGGGGCTTCCGGCCACTGCACCGGCCCTTGGCTGGCGAGGCGACGTTCCAGCACCAGCACCGCGAAGGCCAGCAGCAGGCAGATCCCGATGGCGAGGTCGGCCGCTTGCCCGGAACTGGCCGGCGGCAGGTCGAGACGCCAGCCGGCGGCTACCAGGCACAACGCCAGCGCCGCGCTCGCCGCCAGCCACAGCGCAGCGCGCCCGAGCTGGGCCAGGCCGTGGGCGATGGCCTGGCCCAGGCGCTCCAGCAGCCGTTCATAGGCGCTGTCGGCGGTGGCGTCGGGTTCGTCCCGCTGCCAGCGCAGCCAGGCAGGCCGCGCGCTGGCCTCCGCGCCGAGGACCACGCAACGCCAGGCCGCGACCCGGTAGGCCGCGTGCAGACCGGCGAACAGGACCAGCCAGGCCGCGCCGAGGTTGTACAGCAGCGGCGGCCAGAGCGAGTCGGCGGCGAACAGGCCGATGAAGAACCCCAGCACGGCGCAGGCGGCGGCCAAGGCGACGCTGGCCGCTGCCCATCGCCACAGCTGGCGCAACTGCCGGGGCGCCTGCTGGAAACGCGGCAGCGATTCGGCGGCGACGCCCTCGGCGTCCAGGTCGACTCTCATCTTCACTCCAGGCAAAACTCGAAGGTACCGGCCAGGCCGGCGCAAACGCCCGCAACTTTATAACAATGCGCGTTAAGAAGTTGTCATGATTTGAAAAACAGTCTGCATCCCAAGGCTCTTGACTGGAAGACGAGAGTCTGTGTGCAGCACCCTGGGCAACACCTAACCAATCGAAAGGTTCTAAGCAGCCGGGAAAAACCACCGGACATCCGTGCAAACGACCATTCGTCGGCAATTCTCATTCAAATCGGATTTCTTATAACCAATCCGCATAGGCCTACCGGAGCCCTCATCTCCCCCGCAAAGGCACGCCATTCCGGGCCTCGACGCGTAGCCGGCAGGCCTTTTCGCATAGCCTGACGGTTTTATAACAGCGGCAGAGCGTCAATAATCCGACCATCGACTGTGATAGCGTCAAAAAAGAATCATATCGATCCTTTGTAGCGTTATCCGGTGCCATGCAGTCCTTATCGAACAACCGCCGGGGCCTCGCCAAGCCCCGGTTCGAGCCACGCATTGCGTGGTCGCAGCAAACGTTTGTGCGGATTACCCCAGGAGGCTCGCCCATGACCGAATCGACTGCCGGGGCCGGAGTCCATGGCACAGCCTCCGGACAGGCTGGCGAAAGCCCTGCCGCGCGCAGGGAACGATCGCCGGTGACGGATCGTCGATGAGCCGGGGGAAGCCATGCGAAGCCTGATCGGGATGACGTTCCTGAACTCCTCCGTAGGCCAGCGCCGGCTGCGCCAGAACGGTATCGTGCTGCGCCTGGGACCGGTAGTCGCGGATCGCCGGCGCGCGACCCTGCCGCACCGGCAAGGCCACTGCCTCGATCGTCAGGACCTGGAAACCCTGTTGCTATGGCTACAGCGGCACTTCCTCTGCGTTCCCCTGGAACACCTGCTCGAAGGCCCCGCTCCAGCCTGCCTGCGGATCGCCCTGAGCGTCGACGGCAACCCTGCGGAACTGGCCGAGCTGGTCTATCCGCTGCTGGAACGCTACGAAATGCCGGCGAGCGCCTTCATCGGCGGTGACCCGCGCAGTTGGCGCGAAGCGGTGGCCGAGACGCTCTGGCAGGCCGATGCGACTGCCGCCGGACCCTTGCTGGAACTGCTGGAGGGTTACAGCGGCGCGGCACTCATGGCGGTGTTCGAACGCACCGGCGACGACCAGCGTCGCAGCCGCAACCTCGACCTCCTCCTGCGCAAGCTGGAACGCCTCGACCCGGCCTCGCAGCAGGCCTTGCACGCGGCCTGCCCGGTTCCCGCACCGTACAGCGCTGGCGACTGGGAGCGGGTCCGCCGCCTGGAAAACAGCGGCCTGCTTCGCTTCGGCCTGCGCGGACAGGAGCCGCACCCATCGGCAGGCCTTTGCGCCGAGGACTGTCTCGGCCGCGCCCACCGCCAGCTCCAGCAGCATTGCGCCGCCCCCCTGCCGGTGTTCTGCCAAGCTCGCACCACACCCGCCGCGCAACCCGGCCTGCGCGCCGCCCTCGGTCGGCTTGGCTACCGCTTCGCCTTCGGCGCGCGCAATGGCCTGGTGGATACCCGTTGCGACCCGCTGGACCTGCCGCGCATCGAGGTGGATGCGGCGATCGCCGCCCGTCCCGGCCGGCTGGCCTGGCACATCTATCGTGGAGCCCGCCCATGAGCATGGCTTCCAGCCCGTTCCCAAGGAGGCGCGACAGGCAGTCGCCCTCCGCCGGAAGACCGCCCGAACCACGGGAAGCGAACGCGCCGTCGCCCGCCATGCCGCAGCGACGCCGCTCTCAGGGATATGGCCAGCCCAGCTGGCCCGGTATCAGCAAGGATCGTCCCATGACTGCAGACACCCCTACCTCTGTCGCTACCATCAACCACCTGCTGCTCGGCGCGCCCTACACCAGCCCACTGGTGATCCCCGGCGACTGGCTGGTCGACGAGCTGGAAGGCGCCGTGGAGGTCGGCGGCTTCACCGACGGCCTGTTCCGCTGGCCGACGCGCAAGCGCAGCGGCCGCCCTTCGCCGATTCTCTGCGGCGACCTGCTGCGCGCGGTACGTACCGAATGCGCCGAGTCGGTGCAGTTCTGGTGGGGTTTCAGTCCGAGCCTGGTGGGGCGCTGGCGCCGCGCCCTCGGCGTGACCCGCCGCAACAATCCCGGCGACCAGGCGGTGGCGCGCGCCCGCGCCGCCCTCGCCCGCTCGCTGGACCGCAAGGCGCCGCCGAAGGCACCGGCCGCCTGGTCCAGCGAAGAAGTCGAGTTCATCCGCCGCCACGGCAGCAAGCGCAGCCTGGCCTGGTGCGCCTACATGCTCGGCCGCAGCTACCAGAGTGTCGCCAGCAAGGCCGAGGAGCTTTCCCCGCACAGCGGGCGCGACCGCAACAATGCGATCTGGAGCAAGTCCGAGGAAGATCTGTTGCGCCAGCACTACCAGCAGCGCGGCTCGCTATGGTGTGCGCAGCAGACCGGCAAGACCCGCGCAGCGGTATTCCACCGGGCCAAGAAGCTGGGCCTGCAACGGCAGCGGCCGAAACACCCGTGAGGCCGGTCGCCGCCCTCTCCCGCCGAGGCGAGAGAGGGCCAGTGCTCAACCGCGGTAGTAGCGCTGCGCCACGAAGGGCATCTTGCTGACCACCAGGGTCACCGGCTTGCCGCGCACCATCGCCGTCACCTCGCTGCCCAGGCCGGCCAGCTCGCTCGGCACGTAGCCCATGGCCAGCGGCGCGTTGAGACTCGGACCGAAACCGCCGCTGCTGACCTTGCCGATCGCCCGCCCCTGGGCATCGACGATCTCGGCGCCCTCGCGCACCGGCATCCGCCCCTGCGGCAGGAAACCGACGCGCTTGCTGGCAACGCCCTGCGCCTGCTGGGCAAAGATCCGCTCGGCGCCGGGGAAGCCGCCGGCGCGCACGCCGTCGGCGCGGCGCGCCTTGGAAATGGCCCAGCCGAGGCTGGCTTCGACCGGCGTGGTGGCGCTGTCCATGTCGTGGCCGTAGAGGCACAGGCCGGCTTCCAGGCGCAGCGAGTCGCGCGCGCCGAGGCCGATCGGCGCCACTTCCGGCTCGGCCAGCAGGCGCCGCGCCAGGGCCTCGGCATGGGCGGCGGGCACGGAGATCTCGTAGCCGTCTTCACCGGTATAGCCGGAGCGGCTGACGTAGCAGTCCTGGCCGAGCAGCTCGACGCGGGCGAACTGCATGAAGGTCATCTGCGCCACCTGCGGCGCCAGGCGCTCCAGCACCCGCACCGCCGCCGGTCCCTGGAGGGCGAGCAAGGCACGCTCCTCGAACAGCGGCTCGACGCTGCAACGGTCTTCCAGGTGACGACGCAGGTGCGCCAGGTCCTGGTGCTTGCAGGCGGCGTTGACCACCAGCAGCAGGCAATCGCCGAGGTTGGCCACCATCAGGTCGTCGAGGATCCCGCCCTGCTCGTCGGTGAACAACGCGTAGCGCTGCTGGCCCACCGGCAGGTCGAGGATGTCCACCGGCACCAGGCTTTCCAGGGCCAGCGCCGCATCGGCGCCCACCAGGCGGATCTGGCCCATGTGCGAGACATCGAACAGACCGGCCTGCTCGCGGGTGTGCAGGTGCTCCTTGAGCACCCCGGCCGGGTACTGCACCGGCATGTCGTAGCCGGCGAAGGGCACCATCTTCGCCCCCAGTTCCAGGTGCAGGGCGTGCAGGGGCGTCTTGGCGAGGGTTTCTGCGGTCATGTTTCACTCCATGGCATCCCGGCCTCCTTTCTGCCGGAGAGCCGCGATCGATTGTCGGGAAAGAGAAAAGAAGCGCCGGCGCAGCGGCGCGGTTCAGCATTCGATGATGTTCACGGCGAGGCCGCCGCGCGCGGTTTCCTTGTATTTGCTTTTCATGTCGGCGCCGGTCTGGCGCATGGTGCGGATGACCTTGTCGAGAGAGATGAAGTGCTGGCCGTCGCCGCGCAGGGCCATGCGAGCCGCGTTGATCGCCTTCACCGAAGCCATCGCGTTGCGTTCGATGCAGGGCACCTGGACCAGCCCGCCGACCGGGTCGCAGGTCAGCCCGAGGTTGTGCTCCATGCCGATCTCGGCGGCGTTCTCGACCTGCTGCACGCTACCGCCGAGCACTTCGCAGAGCGCCCCGGCAGCCATCGAGCAGGCCACGCCGACCTCGCCCTGGCAACCGACCTCGGCGCCGGAGATCGAGGCGTTTTCCTTGTAGAGGATGCCGATCGCCGCGGCGGTGAGCAGGAAGCGCACCACGCCGTCGTCGTCGGCCCCGGGGATGAAGCGCGCGTAGTAATGCAGAACCGCCGGAATGATCCCCGCCGCGCCGTTGGTCGGCGCGGTCACCACGCGGCCGCCGCTGGCGTTCTCCTCGTTCACCGCCAGGGCGTAGAGGTTGACCCAGTCGAGCACGCTGAGGGCGTCGCGCAGGCCGGCCTCCGGCCGCTGGCACAACTGGCGGTGGAGCGCCGCCGCGCGGCGCCTGACCTTCAGTCCGCCGGGCATGATGCCCTCGTTGCGGCAGCCGGCCTCGACGCAGTCCTGCATCACCTGCCAGATACGCAGCAGGCCGGCGCGGGTTTCCTCGGCGGGGCGCCAGGCCTTCTCGTTCTCGGCCATCAACTGGCTGATCGACAGGCCTTCGCGGACGCAATGGTCGAGCAGTTGCCGCGCGGTCTTGAAGGGGAACGCCAGCGGCGTGCGGTCCTCGACGATGCGGTCGAGGCCGGCAGCCTCGTCGTCGACCACGAAACCGCCGCCCACCGAGTAGTACTCGCGGCTGCGGACCTGCAGGCCGGCAGCGTCGAAGGCACGGAAGATCATGCCATTGGGATGGTAGGCCAGCGGCTTGCGGATCAGCGCCAGGTGTTCCTTCTCGACGAAGCGGATCGGCCGCTCGCCGAGCAGGCGCAGCTCGCCGCTGGAACGGATGGCATCGAGCCGGGCGGGAATCGCGGCGGTATCCACCGTGTCCGGCTGCTCGCCCTCCAGGCCGAGCAGTACCGCCTTGTCGCTGCCGTGGCCCTTGCCGGTGGCGCCGAGCGAGCCGTACAGCTCGACCTTGACGCTGGCAGTGGCCTCCAGCAACCCCTCGCGCCTCAGCCCCTCGGCGAAGCGCGCGGCGGCACGCATCGGCCCCACGGTGTGGGAGCTGGACGGCCCGATGCCGATCTTGAACAGATCGAAGACACTCAGGGACATGCTCGTCTCCGCTTGCGGATTGGCCGCCACCACGGCGGCGTTCCTGTTCAATCAGCGTAGACCGGGAAGTGCCGGCAGAATTCGCCGACCTGGCCCCTGACCCGTTCGCCGACCTCGGGATTGTCGATATCGTCGAGGATGTCGCAGATCCAGCCAGCCAGTTCGCGGCACTCGCCCTCGCGGAAACCGCGAGTGGTCACCGCTGGGGTGCCGATGCGGATGCCGGAGGTGACGAACGGGCTCTGCGGATCGTTCGGCACGGCGTTCTTGTTCACCGTGATGTGCGCCGCTCCGAGCGCCGCGTCGGCGGCCTTGCCGGTCAGCCCCTGCTTCACCAGGCTGATCAGCATCAGGTGGTTGTCGGTGCCGCCGGAAACCACGTCGTAGCCGCGCCCGATGAACACCTCGGCCATCGCCTTGGCGTTGCGGATCACCTGCGCCTGGTAGTCCTTGAAGCCCGGCTCCAGCGCTTCCTTGAAGCACACCGCCTTGGCCGCGATCACGTGCATCAGCGGGCCGCCCTGGGCGCCGGGGAATACCGCGGAGTTGAGCTTCTTCTCGATCTCCTCGTTGGCGCGCGCCAGGATCAGGCCGCCGCGCGGGCCGCGCAGGGTCTTGTGGGTGGTGGTGGTGACCACGTCGGCGAAGGGGATCGGGTTCGGGTAGAGGCCGGCGGCGACCAGGCCGGCGACGTGGGCCATGTCGACGAACAGCAGCGCGCCGACCTTGTCGGCGATGGCGCGGAAGCGCGGGAAGTCGAGGGTCTTGGAGTAGGCGGAGAAGCCGGCGACGATCATCTTCGGCTTATGCTCCACGGCCAGGCGCTCGACTTCGTCGTAGTCGATCAGCCCGGTAGCGGTGTCCAGGCCGTACTGCACGGCGTTGTACAGCTTGCCGGAGGAGGACACCTTGGCGCCGTGGGTGAGATGGCCGCCGTGGGCCAGGCTCATGCCGAGGATGGTGTCGCCGGCGTTGAGCAGCGCCAGGTACACCGCGGCGTTGGCCGAGGAACCGGAATGCGGCTGGACGTTGGCGTAGTCGGCGCCGAACAGCTGCCTGGCGCGGTCGATGGCCAACTGCTCGACCTTGTCGACGTGTTCGCAGCCGCCGTAGTAGCGCTTGCCCGGATAGCCCTCGGCATACTTGTTGGTCAGGCCGCTGCCCTGCGCCTGCATGACCCGCTTGCTGGCGTAGTTCTCCGAGGCGATCAGTTCGATGTGGTCTTCCTGCCGCCGGTCTTCGGCGTCCATCGCGGCGAGCAGTTCGTCGTCGTAGCCCTGGAGCTGGTCGTGCTTGCTGAACATGGCGCTGGCCTCTTGTCGTGTCGGTGTCAGGACGCCCGCTGGCGCGAGCGTGGCCGCGGCGCCGCTACGCAAGCGCGGCGCCGGGAAAGGGGTATCGCCGGAAACGCGAGGACGCCGCCGCTGGCGGCGCCCTCCTCGTCCGTCACTCCTCGCTGTACGCCTCGATCGGCGGGCAGGAGCAGGTCAGGTTGCGGTCGCCGTAGACGTTGTCGACGCGGCCCACCGGCGGCCAGTACTTGGCCTCCACCAGGCTGGCCAGCGGATAGGCGGCCTGCTCGCGGCTGTAGGCGTGGTTCCATTCGCCGAGCAGTTCGGCGGCGGTGTGCGGCGCGTTCTTCAGCGGGTTGTCTTCCTTGTCCAGCTCGCCGCATTCCACCGCGCGGATTTCCTCGCGGATGCGGATCATCGCGTCGCAGAAGCGGTCCAGCTCGGCCTTCGACTCGCTCTCGGTGGGCTCGATCATCAGCGTGCCGGCCACCGGGAAGGACATGGTCGGCGCATGGAAGCCGAAGTCCATCAGGCGCTTGGCCACGTCGTCGACGCTGATCCCGCTGCTGTCCTTGAGCGGACGCAGGTCGAGGATGCATTCGTGGGCGACCAGGCCGTTGCCGCCGGCGTAGAGCACCGGGTAGTGCTCCTCCAGGCGATGGGCGATGTAGTTGGCATTGAGGATGGCCATTTCCGAGGCGCGCTTGAGGCCTTCGCCGCCCATCATGCGGATGTACATCCAGGTGATCGGCAGGATGCTCGCGCTGCCGTACGGCGCCGCGCTCACCGCGCCTTCCTTGCGCTCGCCGCGAGCGTGGCCGGGGAGGAACGGCGCCAGGTGCGCGCGCACGCCGATCGGGCCGACGCCCGGGCCGCCGCCGCCGTGGGGGATGCAGAAGGTCTTGTGCAGGTTCAGGTGGGAAACGTCGCCACCGAACTTGCCCGGGGCGCACAGGCCGACCATGGCGTTCATGTTGGCGCCGTCGATGTACACCTGGCCGCCGCAGTCGTGGACGATGGCGCAGATCTCGCGGATCGCTTCCTCGAACACGCCATGGGTGGACGGATAGGTGATCATCAGCGCGGCCAGGCGTTCCTTGTGCTCGCTGGCCTTGTTGCGCAGGTCCTCGACGTCGACGTTGCCGCGCGCGTCGCAGGCCACCACCACCACGCGCATGCCGACCATGCTGGCGGTAGCCGGGTTGGTACCGTGGGCGGAGGACGGGATCAGACAGATGTCGCGCTGGCTGTCGCCGCGGCTCTGGTGGTAGGCACGGATCGCCAGCAGGCCGGCGTACTCACCCTGGGAGCCGGCGTTGGGCTGCAACGACACGGCGTCGTAGCCGGTGGCGGAACAGAGCATCGCCTCCAGTTCGTCGGTGAGCTGGCGGTAGCCTTCGCTCTGCTCGGCCGGGGCGAACGGGTGCAGGTTGCCGAATTCGGCCCAGGTCACCGGGATCATCTCGCTGGCGGCATTCAGCTTCATGGTGCAGGAGCCCAGCGGGATCATCGTGCGGTCCAGCGCCAGGTCCTTGTCCGCCAGCTTGCGCAGGTAGCGCATCAGCTCGGTTTCCGAGTGATGGCGGTTGAAGATCGGGTGGCTGAGGATCGCCGACTGGCGCAGCAGCTCGACCGGCAGGCGGTCCCCGCTGCTGGCGGCAAGGGTGGCGAAGTCCGGGAGCGCCTGGCCCTCTTCGGCCAGCAGGCCCCAGAGGGTTTCCACGTCGGCCTGGCGGACGGTCTCGTCGAGCGACAGGCCGAGACGGCCGGCATCGATCTCGCGCAGGTTGATCCCGGCGGCGCGGGCCTTGGCATGGATCGCCGCGGTACGCGCGCCGGTGGCCAGGCTCAGGGTGTCGAAGAAATGCTTCTGCTCGACGGCCACGCCCAGGCGCTCCAGGCCGGCGGCGAGGATCGCGGTCAGCCGGTGGGTGCGCCGGGCGATGCGCAGCAGGCCCTGCGGGCCGTGGTAGACGGCGAACATGCTGGCGATGTTGGCCAGCAGCACCTGGGCGGTGCAGATGTTGCTGGTGGCCTTCTCGCGGCGGATGTGCTGCTCGCGGGTCTGCATGGCCAGGCGGTAGGCCGGCTTGCCGTGGCGGTCGATGGAGACGCCGACCAGGCGTCCCGGCATGTCCCGCTTGAAGGCGTCGCGGGTGGCGAAATAGGCCGCGTGCGGCCCGCCGAAGCCGAGCGGCACGCCGAAGCGCTGGGCGCTGCCGATGGCCACGTCGGCGCCGAACTCGCCCGGCGGGGTCAGCAGGGTCAGCGCCAGCAGGTCGGCGGCCACCGCGACCAGCGCATCGACCGCATGGAAGCGGCTGACCAGTTCGCGATAGTCGACGATCTCGCCGTCGCAGGTGGGGTATTGCAGCAACGCGCCGAAGTAGGCGGAGAAGTCTTCGATGGCGCTCTCGTCGCCGACCACCACCTCGATGCCCAGCGGCTCGGCACGGGTGCGCAGCACGTCGAGGGTCTGCGGGTGGCAATGGCGGGAGGCGAAGAATGCCTGGCTGGTGCGGTTCTTCGACAGACGCTTGCAGAAGGTCATGGCCTCGGCGGCGGCGGTCGCCTCGTCGAGCATCGAGGCGTTGGCGATCGGCAGGCCGGACAGGTCGCTGACCAGGGTCTGGAAGTTCAGCAGCGCCTCCAGGCGGCCCTGGGAGATTTCCGGCTGGTACGGCGTGTAGGCGGTGTACCAGGCCGGGTTCTCCAGGAGGTTGCGCAGGATCGGTGCCGGGGTGTGGCAGTTGTAGTAGCCCTGGCCGATGAAGGAACGCAACGCGCGATTGCGCGCGGCGATCGCCTTCAGGCTGGCCAGCGCCTCGGCCTCGCCCATGCCGGCCGGCAGGTCGAGCACGCTGCTGCCCTTGATGCTGTCGGGGATCACGTTGCCGATCAGCGCGTCCAGCGAGTCGTAGCCCAGGCGCTGGAGCATGGCCTGGGTGTCGGCGGCACGCGGGCCGATATGGCGGGCGATGAATTCGTCGTCGGTGCCCAGGTCGATGGCGCCGAGGTTCAGGTTATCGGTCATGGCGGGATCCTCAGGCGTCGGCGTTGGCGTTCAGCAGGCGGTCGTAGGCGGCCTGGTCGAGCAGCTTTTCCCAGGCGCCGGCGTCGGCCGGACGGAAACGGAAGAACCAGGCCTCGCCGAGCGGATCCTGGTTGACCAGCTCCGGGGCGTCCGGCAGCGCGTCGTTGATCGCCACCACCTCGCCGTCCAGCGGCATCAGGATGTTGCTGGCGGCCTTGACCGACTCCAGCACCGCCACTTCACTGCCGGCGGCGTGTTCGCCGAGTTCCGGCAACTGCACGAATACCACGTCACCGAGGGCGTCCTGGGCGTAGGCGGTGATGCCGACGGTCAGCAGCCCGTCGTCGTCCTGGCGCAGCCATTCGTGGTCGGTGGTAAAGCGCAACTTGCTCATGCTGGATCCTCATTGTCAGCGGGTCGCCCGGTCGGGACGGGACTTTGTTCTGCGGCTGCCCGTAGCAAGCAGGGTGCCAAGCGGCCCCGGCCCTGTCGCCACGGGGCGTGGCCGGGCGCGGGGGAAACCCGGACAGGGCCGCCATGGAACGCTTTCGTTACACACCCGCCGGACATTTCCCGAACCAGAGCGCAAACGCCTGACAGCAAAGGTTTTTCCGGCAATCGGAACGAATTCGTTCCACTCGTAACCGAAGCGTTACAGCCGATGGCACAGCCCCTGTCGCTGCAAGCTGGCGCGCAGGTGCTCGAGGAACGCGCGGACCTTCCGCGTGTTGCGCCGGTGTCCCGGATAGAGGACATGGATGGAGGGCCCGAACGGCCCCGGGTCGAAGTGGTAGTCGCCGAGCAGGCGCACCAGCCGCCCTTCACCGAGCAGCGGCGCGACGCTCCACTGCGGGCAGAACTGCAGGCCCAGCCCGGCCAGCAGGTGGGCGAGCAGGAAGTCGTAGTTGTCGCTGGCCAGTCGCGGGCGCGGCTGGTCGATACGCTGGCGGGCGCCGTCGCGCTCCATCCACCAGAAGTTCTGGTTCAGCGAAGGGTGCTGGAAGACCAGCCAGGCGTGCCGCTCGAAGTCCTCCGGGCCTTGCGGCGCGGGTTGCCGCGCCAGGTAGGCGGGGCTGGCGCAAAGCACGATCTGGTTCGGCGCCAGCGGCCGCGCCACCAGCCCCGGCAGGTCGATGGGGCCGTCGCGCAGGCCGAGGTCGTAGCCGCCTTCGCTGAGATCGAGGAAGGTTTCGTCGAGGTCCACCCGCAGGCTGATCCGCGGATGCGCCTCGAGGAAGCTGGCGCAGGCCTGCTGGAGGAACGCCGCGGCGAACGACGGCGGCGCGGCGAGGCGCAGTTCGCCGCGCAACTCCGACTCCAGCAGTTCGATCTCCTGCCCCGCCGTGCGCAGTGTTTCCAGGGACTGGCGGGCCGCCTCCAGGTAGATCTGCCCGGCCTCGGTCAGCGCCAGGCTGCGGGTAGTGCGCTCGAACAGGCGGGCACCGAGTTCCGCTTCCAGGTGGGCGACGGCCTTGGTCAGCGCCGAGGGCGTCTTGCCCAGGCGCTCGGCGCCACGGCTGAAGCTACCGGTTTCGGCAGTGGCGACGAACATCGCCAGGGCATTCAATTTGTCCATCGACTCCTTCCGTTCCGGCACAAGTGTTGTGCGCCGCGCCCGGTTCTGCCGGGCCGGCGCTTTGGCTAGTCTCGCCTTGCCCGGGCCACGCTACACAAGACCAAGAAGCAAAGGAAACCACCATGAAGCAACGGATTCCCACCCTCCTCGCCGGCGCCTGCCTGGCCATCCCCCTGCACGCCCTCGGCGCCGCCGACCTGCTGGTGGTCAACGCCAGGATCTTCACCGCCAATCCGCAGCAACCCTTCGCCGAGGCCCTGGCGGTAGAGGACGGGCGGATCCTCGCGGTCGGCGACGAGGCCGGGCTGCGCGCCCTGGCCGATGGCGACAGCCAGGTCGTCGATCTCGGCGGCAAGCGCCTGATGCCCGGCCTGATCGACACCCATTCGCACGCGGTGTTCGGCGGCCTGGAGCTGGCCGGCGCGGACATGGGCAACGAACAGGTCGGCCTCGACGAACTGGAACGGCGCCTGCGCGCCTGGCGCGACAACGGCAAGGCGCGACATGGCGACATGCTCAATGTCAGCGGCATGCATACCGCCTACTGGAGCCAGGTCAAGGACTTCCGCGCGCGCTTCGACCACGGCGAATGGGCCGACCAGCCGCTGGCCTTCATCGGCAGCGACCACCACACCGGCTGGGCCAACGCCGCCATGCTGAAACGCGCCGGCATCGACGCCGCGCGGGTCCGCGCCCTGCCCGAGGAACAGCGCAACACCATCGGCCACGACGCCGACGCCACCCCCAACGGCTTCCTCGCCGATGCCGGTCTCGACGCGGTGCTCGCGGTACTGCCGGCGCCGAGCGCGGAACAGATGCTAGAAGCCGGACGCAGCGCGGTGCGCTACAGCAACTCGCTGGGCCTGACCGCATGGATGGACCCGGCCGCCAATGGCTCGCCGGGCGATGCCCTGTTCAGCCTCAGGCCCGACGAGAACACCGTCGGCGTGCTACCGGTCTACCAGCGGCTGGCCAAGGGCGGCGAACTCAGTGCCCACGTCGCCGCCCTCCTGGTCGCCAACCCACGCAGCCGGCCGACCGACCTCGAGGTGCTGGACAAGGTGCGCCAGCGCTTCCTCGGCAGCCCCAACCTGACCCTGCCGGGAATCAAGGTGTTCGCCGACGGCGTACCGGAATACCCGGCGCAGACCGCCGCGCTCCTCGAGCCCTACCGCAACAGCAGGAAGACGGGCGAACTGCTGATCGACCCGGCGCACTTCGGCGAACTGGTCAGCGCCGCCGACGCCCGCGGCTGGCTGGTCCACGTCCACGCCATCGGCGACCGCGCGGTGCGCGAGGCGCTGAACGGCATGCAGCAGGCGCGGCGTGATCGCGACAGCGGCATCGCCCATTCGATCACCCACCTGCAACTGGTCAATCCCAAGGAATTCGAGCGCTTCAGGCCGCTCGGCGTGATCGCCTCGATGCAGCTGTACTGGGCCGCCGCCGACGAAACCACGGTGGACCTGATGAAGCCCTACATCAGCGCCTTCGCCTACCGCTACCAGTACCCGGCGCACTCCCTGCTGAGCAAGGGCGCGACCATCGCCGGGGCCAGCGACTGGCCGGTGTCCAGCCTGTCGCCGTGGAAGGCCATCCAGCAGGCGGTGACCCGCAAGGGCCCGCAGGGCGTGCTCAATGCCGGCGAACGCCTGGACCGCCAGACCATGTTCTACGCCTACACCCGCAACGCTGCGCGGACCATCGGCCTGGAGCGCCGGATCGGCAGCCTGGAGCCGGGCAAGCAGGCGGACTTCATCGTCCTCGACCGCGACGTGTTCGAGGTGCCGGAGACGCAACTGGGCGAAACCAAGGTGCTGAAGACCTGGTTCGCCGGCAAGCCGGTGTATTCCAGCGAGGGCTGAGCCCGCTTCAGGCGCGCGGGCCGATGCCGTACTTGCGCAGGCGGTGGGCGATGGCGGTGTGCGAGGTCTGCAGGCGCGCCGCCAACTGGCGGGTCGATGGATAGCTGACGTAGAGCTTCTCCAGCAGGGCTTTCTCGAAGCCCTCCACCGCCTCCTCCAGGCTGCCCACCTCGCCGTCGTTCTGCCGCGCCACGGCGGTGCCGGCGATCTCCAGGTCGCCGATATCCACCAGGCTGCTCTCGCAGATCGCAGCGGCACGGAAGATCACGTTCTGCAACTGGCGCACGTTGCCCGGCCAGCGGTTGCTCAGCAGCGCCGGGTAGGTGCCCGGCGCCAGCCGGCACACCGGGCGCTGGATCTGCGCACAGGCCTGCTGCATGAAGTGCCGCGCCAGCAGCAGGATGTCGTGGCCGCGCTCGCGCAGCGGCGGGACTTCCAGGCTGAGCACGTTGAGGCGGTAGAACAGGTCCTCGCGGAAGCTGCCCTCGGCGACCATCTTCTCCAGGTTGCGGTGGGTGGCGCTGAGGATCCGCACGTCGACCCTCACCTCGCGGTCGCCGCCGACCCGGCGGAAGCTGCCGTCGCTGAGGAAGCGCAGCAGCTTGGCTTGCAGATAGGGGGACATCTCGCCGATCTCGTCGAGGAACACCGTGCCCTGGTGGGCCAGCTCCAGCAGGCCCGGCTTGCCGCCGCGCTGGGCGCCGGTGAAGGCGCCGGGGGCGTAGCCGAACAGCTCGCTTTCGGCCAGGTTCTCCGGCAACGCCGCGCAGTTCAGCGCCAGGAACGGCGAGTTGTGCCGCGCACTCAGGGCATGGCAGCCGCGCGCCACCAGTTCCTTGCCGGTACCGGTCTCGCCGTGGATCAGCAGCGGCGCGTCGAGCGCCGCCACGCGCTGCGCACGGGTCTTCAGGGTGCGGATCGGCTGGGAATCGCCGAGGAGCATCTCGAACCCCTCGGCATGGTCATGGTGCAAGGCCGCCAGGCGCTCGCCGATGCGGTTCGGTTCGTAGAGGGTCAACAGGCCGCCGGCCAGGTGCCGCTCGCCCTCGCCCGGCCCTTCGGTGATCGGCGTGGCATCGAGCAGCAGGGCCTGGCCCATGAATGTCACTTCGCGCAGCGGCAGGCGGAAGCCCTGCTCGACCAGCGCATCCTCCAGGGTTTCATCGTCGAACAGGCTGGCCAGCCTCTCGCCGGCCGGGTCGCGTCCGCAGCGCTCGCTGAAGGCCGGGTTGGCCAGCAGCACCAGGCCCTTGCCGTCCACCGCCAGCACCGGATCGGCCATCGCCGCCAGCAACGCATCGAGCTGCAGGCGGCGGCGCTGGCCGGGAAGGATGTCGACCACGGTCATCGCCTGCACGCCACGGATGCCCAGCAGCGCTGCGCGCAGTTCCTCCAGCACTTCGGGACTGAGGGTCGGCGCGTCGATGTAGACGTTCGGCGGCACCATTTCCACCGCGTCCAGGTTCAGGTTGCGCCCGCCCAGCAGCGCCAGCACCTCCTGGGTGATGCCGACACGGTCGATGAAGGAGACGTGGATGCGCATGCGGGAACCTGGACTGCGGCGACGCTCGCCATAAAGCCGTCGATTGTACGGCCTGGCGCCGCCCAGCCCAAGGGGCCGGCGTCAGGGTACGGGGCGCAGCGCCTCGCTGCGGGTGCGGTGGCTCCAGTCGCCCTCGTCGTCCATCACGGTTTCGGTCACCAGCACTCGGCCCGGCTGCTGCGGGTCGGCCTTGTACAGCACCAGCTCGGCCTCGGCATCGTCCCAGGTGGTGGAGATGTCCGGCAGCATCCGCACCCACTGGCCGTCGCGGATTTCCAGCAGCGACGACTTGGTCCAGGTGCTGGTCCACCAGGTACGCAGCAGTTGCAGGCGCTCGCGGCCGCTGTCGTCGAGGTCGCCGAGGACGCTGAGCACCGCGCCGGTGCAACTGCCCAGCGGCTTCGGCGGGACGCGCGCGTCGGCGCTCCAGAGGTCGCAGCGGCAATCCTCGTATTCGTCGCACAAGGCGGCGCTGTTCGGCGCGTGGGCCACTACCCAGGCGAAATCCGCCTCGGTACCGGCGAAGCGGCCGCGAGCCAGCGGGGTGTACCGCGGGTCGACGGCGTAGCGGGTGATCTCGTCGCTCTCGCCGACGAAGCGCCAGGTATCGCCCGGCCCGGCGCGCTCGGCCAGGAGCAGCCCCGGATAGTTGCGCAGGCGTCCGTCGAGGCGTACCTGCTTGACGAAGCGCACCTCGTAGCGGCCTTCCTGGTCGCCCGGCACGATCTGCGGCGCAGCGACGATGCGCTGCTCGAAGTCGGGATGGCGGGCGAAGAAGGCCTGCTTGGCGGAGAGGGTGCGCTCGCGCGTCTGCGCGCGGCCATAGTAGTCCAGGCGCGGCGCATAGACCCCTTCCAGGGCCTTGCCGCTGCGTTGCCCGTGGGCGGCCTGCCAGCGCTGGAACAGGCCGAGGATTTCGCTTTCGGCGGCAGCCTGGACCAGCGCTGGGTACAGGCAGAAGAGCGCGGCGCAGAATACCGGGCGCAAGAGTCGGCGCATCGAGAACATCCTTGTCGTTCGATTGAGGCGAACGCCGATTGTCCCCTATCCGCCGACGCTGGCAAATGGCCCTGGACGATTTTTTCCGATTCCGCAACGCGGTGGGCATTGCGAATACGCTCCGGACAGCCTTCCCCCACCTCCAGGCCGCGGCCCGGCGGATAACCGCAAGCGGCTATCCGCCCCACGCCAGCCAGCCGGCTCAATGCGCCGGCAACAAGGCCTGCAACCCTTCGGCAAGCTCCAGGCTCCACGCCGCGTAGTCGTGACCGCCGGGGAACTCGCGGTAGTGCAGCGGGTAGCTCTTGCCTTGCAGCGCCGCGCGCAGGCTGCGGTTGCTGCCGAGAATGCCGTCCGCCTCGGGCTCCTCGAGCAGGCCGGAACTGAGGAAGAACGCCAGCGGCAAACGCTCGCCAGCGGCGAACTGCCGTACCAGCCACTGCGGCTGCTGCTCGTCCGGCCCCCACCAGAACGAGCCGGACAGGCTCAGCACCTTGCCGAAGCGTTCCGGATAACGGTAGGCGATGCAGCCCGAGGCCAGCCCGCCGTAGCTGGAACCGGAAAGCACGCGATCGGCAGGCTCCTCGCTCAATGCATAGCGCTGCTGCAACCAGGGCAGCAGCTCGTGGGCGAGCATGTCGGCGAAGGCCTCGTTGCAGGGTAGCTCGCGGCCCCGGCTGCTGGCATCGACATTGCCGACAATTACCGCCAGGGTCGGGCGGATACGCCCGGCGGCAATCAGGTTGTCGAGGATGGTCGGGGTCGGTACGTCGCGCGCGTAGTGGTCCTCGTCGAACAGCACCAGCAGCGGATAGCGCTGGCCCTCTGGGTCGTAGCCCGGCGGCGTGTAGAGCGTCAGCTGGCGCTGGTTGGCCAGGGCCTGGCTGCTATAGCCGAGGCGCTCCACCTTGCCGCGCGGCACGTCCTTGCGCGGCTGGTCCCAGGTCTCGGCAGGGGCGCCGCCGAGCTGCACCAGCGAGGCCTGCTCGGCCCGCGGCAGCGCGCGGCTGTTGAGCCACGGCGTACGGCTCAGCGGGTCCGGCCGCGCCGCCGCCTGCAACGCCAGGCGCAAGGTGCCGCGATCGGCCTGTTGCAGGTCCGGCAGGTCGGCGCTGAGCTGGTAGGAAACCCGCGCGTCGCGGCGCAGCGGCAGACTCAGGTAGCGCACGTCGCTGCCGGCCAGGGCCTCGAAGCGGCGGGTGTTGACCTCCGGGGTCGGCCACAGCAGGCGCACGTCGCCGGGACGCTGCTGGCGCCAGAGGAAGGTGACCAGCACACGTTCGGCATCCAACGGCTCCACCAGCGGCGTGCCCTGCTTCGCTACCTGCTTCCAGAACGCCTTCAGCGCGCCGGGGCGCTTTTCCGCAAGCTCCGCCTGCAGGCGTTGCAGGGTCGGGCTCTGCGGCGCCGGCGAATCAAGCGCCGGGGTCTGCGGGGTGAGGCGCTGGGTGGGGATCAGGGTCAGTGCGGTGTCTTCGTCGGCGCTGAAGGTCAGGCGCAGGCCCTGGCGCTCGCCGGCCTGCAGGCCGAGCGACTGGCGTCCGGCCAGCTCCGTCGCGCGCAACGCCTTGCCGTCGGGCGTGGTGGCGCGCAGGCGGACGCGGCCGCGGTCGACCTCCAGGTCGAGCAACTGCAACTCGCCGGGGGCAAGGTCGAGGTAGCGCTGGCGGCTCTCGCCGGCAGCGATCTCGATGCGGCCATCGGCCAGCGGCACGGGCTGGGCGGCCTGGGCCGGGGTCAGCAGGTTGAGGAAAAGCAACAACGAGGTGGAAACGGCAGACATGGAATCTCCCTTCGAATAGGCGCCGCCATCCGGGCGGCTCACCGGAAGAGACGTACGATCGCAGCGGAAATTTGCCGCTGTGATCCAGGCTAGAGCGGTTGCGCCGCGACTGGAGTAGAATCCGCCGCCTCGAAAACCGTCCGAAGGAAAATTCCGATGACCTCCCGTCTGCTGCCCGCCCTGTTGCTCTCGTCCGCATTCGCCGTCCTGGCCGGCTGCTCCACCCCGACCATCGTCACCCTCAACGATGGCCGCGAGATCCAGGCGGTGGATACCCCGCGCTATGATCGTAGTTCCGGCTTCTACGAACTGGAGCAACTGGACGGCAAGCGCACCCGCGTCAACAAGGACCAGGTGCGCAGCATCAAGGACATGTAATCCCCCGGACCCGCCATCCGCGCGGTGGCGCACTCCAGGGAAGGAGTCGAACCATGCGATCCGACCTGCACGAGGCCAACCGGCTGTCGTGGAACGCCGCCACCCGGGCGCACAACAGCCACAAGGCCGACCAGGCCGCCTTCTTCCGCAACGGCGGTTCCACGCTCTATCCCGAGGAACTGCAACTGCTCGGCCATCTCGACGGCCTGCGCCTGCTGCATCTGCAATGCAACGCCGGACAGGACAGCCTGAGCCTGGCGCGCCTTGGCGCCCGCGTCACCGGGGTCGACATCGCCGACAGCGCCATCGACTTCGCCCGCCAGCTGTCCCGCGACAGCGGCATCGCCGCCGACTTCCAGCGCGACGACATCCTCCGCTGGCTGCCCGTCGCCGCCACCCGCGGCGAACGCTTCGAACGGGTCTTCGCCTCCTACGGCACGCTGGTCTGGCTCTCCGACCTCAAGCGCTGGGCCGACGGCATCGCCCAGGTACTGGTTCCCGGCGGGCGCTTCGTCCTGGTGGAGTTCCATCCTTTCGCCCTGTACTTCGACCCACACTGGCAACCGGCCTACGACTACTTCAGCCGCGAGCCGATCGCCGAGAGCGGCGTCAGCGACTATGTCGCCGAGTCCGGCGCCAGCCTGGCGCCCTCCGGCTACCGCGCCGGCATCGAGAACTTCAGCAACCCTCATCCCAGCTACGAGTTCCAGTGGGGCCTGGCCGATGTGATCGGCGCCCTGCTCGGCGCCGGCCTGCAACTCGAACGGCTGGAGGAATACCCCTACGCCAACGGCTGGGCCGGCTTCGACGGCATGCGCGACGGCGGCGGCGGACGCATGCTGCCGCCCGCCGATCGTCCGCGCCTGCCGCTGATGTACGGCCTCAGCGCAAGGAAACCACGATGACCGAAGAACGCCTGCTGCGCCGCGACGAAATCCCCCTGGTCTGGGAGATCGACCGCAGCGAAGTGATCGAACACCTGTATTCCGTCGAGGCCGGCCAACTGGTGCTGCGCCCCGAGTTCTACGACATGCGCGGCTGGCCGGAGGGCGAGGCCGAGCATTACACGCCGATCCTGCTCGACTGCTTCGACCGCGGCGGCTGGTTCCTCGGCCTGTTCGACCAGGGCCGCCTGATCGGCGCGGTAGTCCTCGACCCGCGCCGCCTCGGCCCCGAGCGCGACTGGCTGCAACTGAAGTTCCTCCACCTCAGCCACGCCTACCGCCGCCGCGGCCTCGGCGCCCACCTCTTCCACCTCGCCGCCACCCAGGCCCGCCACCTCGGCGCCAGCGCGCTCTACGTTTCGGCTACGCCGTCGCAGAACACGGTGGATTTTTATATGAGACTCGGATGCCGGCTGTGCATGGAACCGGATGAGGAGTTGTATCGGTTGGAGCCGGAGGATGTTCATCTGGTGTTCAATCTATAGTCTGATGCTGAGTCTCGTTGATAATCAGCAGTGCAAATAGACTTCAAGGAATGGAAATGTACAAAGCTCTCGCTTTTCTCCTGTTAAATACATTCATCGCCGTAGTGCATGCGGAGGAAGGCTGGGAGCTTTCAGTTTCAGGACCAGCCCCTGGACAACCTGAACACGTGCCATATCCAGATAGGCGACAACCCTCGCTCGAAGCCGCTTGCGCGGCCAGCGACAGGTACTATATAGATAGCAATCTGAAGGGTGGTCACGTAGTTCTAGGGTACATCAGCAGAAAAACACTTATAGATGCCCGATACAATTCATTTTTTTGCAGCATCAGCATATTCAGAAAGTCTCCGCTAGCAGCTACATCCGGCACTGCTACCTACGGAAATCCTAACTGGTGGGGGGCCTCCGGCACGGCTGTAAACGTTACTCAGGCTCCTCCAACTGGCTGCCCATACAACCTTTTCAATGGCCGGTACGAGTGCCCCACTGACGTCTCCGATCGAAAGAACGCGGGAATCCCCAACGAAAACGGATGCCAAGGCCCCTCATCTTTCCAGGGAAACCCTATAAATGCCAGTATCGGCAATAAATTTCAACGTGAAACCGATATAGATCCGTCGCACTCCCCTCTCCAGTTCGAGAGATACTACAACAGCATTACCGGAATGTGGACGAACACCTTCCAGGAAGGCTTAAAAATAGTAGGCGAAAATATTTCCCTATCTCTACCCGATGGTCGTCAGGAACTATTCAGGCTGACTGACGGCGCAATATCGTCCGACGCAACGACGGGTACACTTTCAAAAGACCAGGCAGGCTGGAGGTATGACTATAGGGACGGAACCAGCTCACTTTTCGATGTCCAGGGCCGGCTTATCCAGAGGAAAGTCAGGGGACAGGTCATCACGATAACCTATCCGAACCTCTCCACCACCAAGGCTAAAGATGGGTTCGGAAACACCCTAACCGTTTCCTGGAACGCAACGAAACAACCCTACCTCGTCGATTACAACGGTTCCCTGAAAGTGGAATATCTATATGACGGGGGCGCCAGGCTGGTTTCGAAGAAAACCACGTCCCAAGGACTCAACCGCACCCGGAAGTATCTCTATGCTGACAGTGGCAATGCCGGGTTAATGGTTGGAATCATCGACGAACAAGGCACGCGTTACGCCACCTGGACCTACGACAACCAAGGCCGCGCCATCTCCAGCGAACACGCCAACGGCGCCGAAAAGGTCTCCCTCGCCTACAACGATGACGGCTCCACCACCGTCACCAACGAATACGGCAAGCAGGCCACCTACCGCTTCCAGGTGATCCAGGGCATCAAGCGCATCGTCGCCATCGAAGGCGAACCCTCTCCCAACTGCCCCAGCAGCAATTCCACCTTCACCTATGACGAACGCGGACTGCTCACCAGCAAACGCGACAACAACGGCAACCTGACCACCTACCAGTACAACGCCCGTGGCCTGGAGACCTCGCGCACCGAGGCCGCCGGCACTGCGCAGGCGCGCACCATCACAACCGACTGGCACCCGACCCTGTTCCTCCCGGTGCAGGTCAGCGAGCCCGGCCGGATCACCCGCTACCAGTACGACGCCGAGGGACGCAAGACCGGCGAGACCGTCACCACCCGCTGACAAGGACGACACCCATGCGCATCCCCCCATACTTCCCCCGTCTCGGCGCCCTCGCCCTGGCCTGCGCCCTGGCCCTGCCCGCGCAGGCGGCCGAGCGCGCCTGGAGCTACAGCTACAACGCCCTCGGCCTGATCGAGCGCGCCGACGGTCCGCGCACCGATGTGCAGGACGTCACCCTCTATGCCTACGACAGTCGCGGCAACCTGACCCAGGTGACCAACGCCCTCGGCCAGGTCACCCGCCTCGGCGACTATGACGAGCGCGGCAAGCCCGGCAGCATCACCGATGCCAACGGCGTCACCAGCAGCCTCGCCTACACCGGCGTCGACGGCTGGCTGGCCTCCGTCAGCACCGCCGGCAGCACCACCCGCTTCGACTATGACGCAGTCGGCCAGATCACCCGCGTCACCCGTGGCGACGGCAGTTGGCTGAGCTACGAATACGACGACGCACGGCGCCTGGTGGCGATCGGCAACAACCTCGGCGAACGCCTCGAATACGACGTCGACACCAAGGGCAATCGCACCGCCCAGCGCATCAAGGACGCCAGCGGCAGCCTGGTGCGCCAGCAGCAATGGGCCTACGACGAGCTTGGCCGGCTGCTCCGTGCGGTCGGCGCCGGCGGCCAGACACGCAGCTTCGCCTACGACCTCAACGACAATCCGGTCGGCGAAACCAACCCGCGCCAGTTCGCCCACAGCCAGGCCTTCGACGCCCTCGACCGGCTGGTCGGCCAGAGCGATCCCCTCGGCGGCAAGACCCGACTCGCCTACGACGCCCAGGACAACCTCACCGAGGTCAAGGACCCGCGCGGCGTCACCACCCGCTACGAATACGACGGCCTCGGCAACCTGACCCGACTGGTCAGCCCGGACAGCGGCACCACCACCTTCGAGCACGACGCCGCCGGCAACGTCATCCGCCGCACCGACGCTCGCGGTACGGTCACCGAGTATCGCTACGACGCCCTCAATCGCCTGATCGAGCGCCACTCGCCGAGCGACCCGAGCCTCGACGTACAGTACCGCTACGACCTCACCGCCGACGGCAACAAGAGCATCGGCCGCCTGGGCGCCATCGAAGGTGCCCGCGACAGCCTGGTGTACCGCTACGACGAGCGCGGCAACCTGGTCGAGCAGGTACGCAGCATCCGCCTCGACCAGCAGACCCTGCTCGACCGCGTGACCTACCGCTACGACGCGGCCAACCAACTGCTGGAGATCGGCTACCCCTCCGGCCTCGCCATCGGCTACCCGCGCAACGCCGGCGGCCAGGTCGCCAGCGTGACCCTGGCAGTGGGCGACAAGGCGCCGAGCACCCTGGTCGGGCAGATCGCCTACCTGCCCTTCGGCCCGCTGCAGCGCCTGACCTGGGGCAACGGCATCACTCTCAGCCGCGAGTACGACCAGGACTACCAACTGCTGCGGCAGAAGGTCGGCCCCTGGCAGAGCGACTACCAGCACGATGCCAATGGCAATATCCAGCAGCACCGCCACAGCCTCTGGGGCACCCTGGACTACCAGTACGACCCGCTGGACCGCCTGACCGAGGAACGCGGCGTCCAGGGCGGGCGCAGCTATGCCTACGACGCGGTCGGCAACCGCACCCAACGCAGCGACAACCCCGCCTCAGGCGGCACCGCCAGCAGCCAGGACTACCAGTACTCGCCCGACAGCAACCGATTGACCGCCATCGGCGCGCAAGCGGTGACCAGCGACGCCGCCGGCAACCTCACCCAGGACCGCGCCGCGCGCAAACTGGCCTACGACGCCCAGGGCCGCCTGCAAAGCGTCAGCCTCGACGGCCAGCAGGTCGCCGAATACCGCTACAACGCCCTCGGCCAGCGCATCATCAAGCTCACCCCCGAGAGCGTCACCACCTACCTCTACGGTCCCGACGGCCAGTTGCTCGGCGAAGCCGAACACGACGGCAGCGGCCGGAAACTGCGAGCCCAGTACTATCTGTGGCTGGACAGCCTGCCGCTGGCCACCATCGACGCCGACTACGACGCTCAGGGCAAGGTCGGCAACCCGACCCTGCTCTACCTCCATGGCGACCACCTCGACACCCCGCGCCTGGCCACCGACGCCAGCGGCCAGATCGCCTGGCAGTGGCAGTCCGACGCCTTCGGCCGCGGCGAAGCGCTGAGCCAGGGCAGCACCCGGGTCAACCTGCGCTTCCCCGGGCAGTACTACGATGCGGAGAGCGGGCTGCACTACAACTACTTCCGCGACTATGATCCGGAGACTGGGCGGTATGTGGAGAGTGATCCGATTGGACTGACAGGGGAACTTAATACATTCGGGTATGTAACTGGAAATCCAATAAATTACTTTGACCCCAACGGGCTTTGTGGCGTGGGTAGTCACATGGAGGTTTATTGGGACAGATATAATGGACTAAAAACACGTTGCATTCTGAATCCACCACCACCTAACCCTGCTGCAAAGTGCCTGACTGCAGAGTGCGTAATGAGGAATGGGGATGGTCGTGACACCAGAGTTCCATCCAATTGCCGGATGGTTTGCAGAGCAACTAGCGTCCCATGCGGCATTCTTGGGGGTCCGCTAACGCCTGCTGGTGCGGCTTGTAGGGCCGCAGTAAGCAGCACGGCATGTTATATGCTGTGTTCTCCATATGACCCACCCTCGGAAGATGCACCCAAACAGTGTGAGTAGTGATTATAATGAGAATCTTAAATTTGGCCTGTCCGAAATGTGGAAACAGCATTTCTTTTATTAGGCTCGGCTCTGACGGAAGAGCAACTTGCAAAAAGTGCAAAACAACACTAATTGCAAGAAACTACCATAGAGACTTAGGAGTAGCGAATGCAGCCTTCTTTCTTGCCGCACTTCCAATTAATGCACTACTATTCAAGGGCTGGATATTCTGGATGATGGATTTTTTGTCAGCACTTATTATTACCTCTATATTTTTACGAGGGGTCGAGTTGGAGATTGATCACGATCTAGTTGATTAGCGGCGACCACAAAAACTGAGTACAACACCCGTGAGAAAAGGGGACCGTGGGAAAGGGGACAGATTTATTTTTACTACCATAATCTCAGCAACCGCTCACGCTAAACCACTCAAAGCGAATAACTCGCTAAACCAATCGCCCTTACCGAGGCATCGCGGAGTCCCCTTACGGCGTCTAGGACCTCCTTTTCAGAGCATTAGAGCAGGGAAGATAAATCTGCCCCTTTTATTCTTTTACTCCTTTATTCCTGGAGCAAGGGGTAGTATGCAATAGCAAAATAGTAATGATCTGCGGAGCATCTTGCAGCCAAGAGCGAAATAGAGAGCCAAGCTGCGAAAAAGAGGGAAGCGGCAATGAGTAGCCTCTACAACATAATAGCAGTTCTGTGCGCCATCACTCTGGTAGTCTTAGAGCTAAAAAGAACAACATTCATAAGAATTTTAAAGAAAGAAGAGCTAAACACCTGGGAGAAGCTTGGCAGGCCATCAGGGTATTTCTTATCCTATCTAGTAAAAATAGACGACTTCAAGCTTGAGAAATTTATATTCCGAAAGCAATACAATTCCTTGAAAAATAAAGAAATCAGGAAAAGAGGGAGGCAACTCCTTTACCTGCAATCAACTTGCCTCACCTTAATTATTGCACTCATCGCTTTGATGACTTTACAGTTCACAATAAAAAACTGAGAAAGCTCTAAAGATAGAGCTTCTGGGAAAAGGGGAAAGATCTATTTTTACCACTATAATTTCAGCGACTGCCCACGCTAAACCACTCGCTCCTGCCTAGGCATCGGGAAGTTCCCTTACAGCATCTGCGCAGGAGCCTCCATGCTCAGAAAATTTAGAGTAGATAAAATAAATCCGCCCCTTTATTCACGAATTCGGAGAAAAAATGTCATTTGAATGCACATTAGAGATAACTGCCAACCCTAGTCTAAAATTTGACCTTCCTTCATTTATCACAAGCCTACCCATCCGACACACATTCAAAAACAAGAAAAATAGCACTATCTCAGTATCCACGGATGACTTCAGCTTCTCTAACTGGATGGAATTTGAAAATAATGCTTACTCCTTCCTTAAGGGCTTGACCTTCATGACTAATGAGGAAGAAATTAGCAACCTAATCTTTAGAATCGCAATTTACTACAATACAGATGAAACCGTCATATTTCCTTTCCACCTTTCAAAAAAAATGATCAATAAAATCCATGAAATGAAACTTTCCGTAGAAATAAATGGCTACCCAAGCACCAACTAAAGCCAGACACAAAGAACTCCAGAGACAGAGGAAAACCCTATACTATAAAGAGGAAATAAACATATTTATTTTCTCGCCCCTTTGCCTTTCTTGACAGATCCAAATAACTCAATTTTTGGGAAAACAGAGATACGATGAGCAGCGTATTCATACGCTGCCACACATACGGAAACTCCGAGAGCGAAAGTTATAAGATTCTAGGAATATTCCGTACAAAGACCAAGGCAAACTCAGAAATTTCCAAATATCTAGAACTTTCAGGATTCAAAGAATCCCCTAACGGTTTTACTGTTACCGAGTATGCTCTTGATGAACCACATTGGTTAAGTGGATTCGAAGGAGCACAGTCTGTTGTTATAGAAGACAGGTAACGCGGGAAGGAAGTAGGGCGAATAACCGCACCGCGGTTATCCGCCAATGTAGCGGGGTATCGGCGGATAACGCCTTTGGCGTTATTCACCCTACGGCAGCGCTGGCCAGGAAAGGGATGGAGGCGCGACGCGCCTCTCACTTCACCGGCAGGTCCTTGCCCCACAGGCGCACCGCCTTGATCCCTTCCGCGCCGCCTTCGAAGACGAAGGTCTGGCGGATGCCGGCCTTGGCCGGGACGGTGACGTCGTCGGGGTTGGCGAGGGCGACCAGGGCGTTGGAGTAGCCGTCGTTGTCGATCACCAGCAGCGCGCCGGTCTGGGTCAGGTTGATCAGGCGCACGGTGGCGTCGCTGTCGTTCTTGAAGCCGAGGGTGACGGCCAGTTGCTGGTCGCGCGGCTCGGTCTTGAGCACTTCGACCTGGCCGATCTCGGCGAAGCCGGCGTTGTCGGAGACCACCTTGGCGCCATCGGCGCCCTGGGCCGACTGGCGGCCGCTGGTGATGCCCTCGCTGACCCCGCCGAGGAGGTTCTTGCCAGTCTCGATGGCCGAGGACACCGCGGCCTTGGCCGCGTCCTTGACCGAGCTGCCCTCCTCCGCGGCCACGGCGCTGCCGGCGGCCAGGGGCAGGAGCAGTCCCAATGCGGCGATCCTTGCGTTCATTCGTCCATCCTCTGGTGGTGTGGGAGGCAGCCAGACTAACAGCCGTCTAGCGGCCGTTCCAGTGGCGCGCCCGGCGCTTGCGCCACCAGATGTAGACACCGGTCAGCGACAGCCCGGCGATGGCCAGGCCGAGGGCGGCGATGGCGATGCGTCCCGGCAGGCCGGCGATGCGCCCGCCGTGGATCGGGTACTGCAAGCGGTAGAAACGCTCTCCCCAACTGCCCTGCCCGGCGACTTCCTGGCCTAGCAGGCGGCCGTCGCTGCCGTGGAAGAACAGCCAGGACTTGCCCATGGGGTCGTCGTGGTCGCCGAAGCCGGCGCCGAAGAAGTTGTATTCGAAGCTGTAGTACAGCTCGCCGATCGGCTCGGCGATGCCCAGCCGCGCCGCTTCGACGCTGGCCAACTGGAAGGTGCGGTCGTAGTCCAGGCGGGTCTCCCCCAGTTGCTCCCTGGGCAGCCGCCCGCGCGCCTCGTAGACGCTCGGTTCGATCGGCGAGAACAGCGATACCAGCGGCTTGAACACCTGGCTCGGCAGGTTCAGGGCGACGCTGCTCAGCGCCACCGGCGCCAGCAGCAGCCAGAGCCAGAGGCCGCCGGCGCGATGCAGGTCGAAGTTGAAGCGGTAGGCGTTGCCGCGCTTGATCTTCCAGGCTGTCGTCCACTTGCTCCAGAACGGCCGGCCGCGCGGCAGGGTCAGCCAGGCGCCGACGAAGCAGTCGAGGAACCAGAACATCGCCACCCCGCCCATCAGGTACAGGCCCCAGTTCCCCGGCAGGGTCAGGTTGTGGTGGAACTCCAGGACCCAGGGAACCAGGTTCGCCGGCTGGAAGCAGCAGGCCGCCCAGAGGCGCTTGCCGACTTCCTCGCCGCTGACCGGGTCGAGGTAGAACACGTCGTGCTCGACCTTGGCGCCGGCCTCGCGCGGCACGGTGGCGAGCAACGCCGGATGCCCGCCCGCCTCGGGATACTCCATGTACCACACCAGTTGTCGCGGATAGCGTGACTCGACGCGTTGCACCAGGCTGCCCGGGGAAAGGCGCTCGCCACCCTCGCCCACGGCGTAGAAGCCGGGGTTCAGCCATTCGTCGATTTCATGATGGAAGGCCAGCAGGCTGCCGGTGAGACCGGCGAGGAAAAGGAACAGCGCGGTAGCCAGACCGACATAGCGGTGCAGCAGGACCAGGACGGGGCGCATGGGGGCTCCAGGTAACCAGGGTACGGCCGGCGACGCCGGCGAATGCCCGGCGCGTACGTCGCGCGCCGGGCTGCTTGGCCGGTACCGCGGCGCTGGCGCCGGGGCCCGGGTGGACGGTCAGAACTGGTAGTTCACCGTCGCGGTGACGTTGCGCTTCTCGCCGAAGTAGCAGAAGTCCAGGCTGTAGCAGGACGCCACGTAGTCCTTGTCCAGCAGGTTGTTGGCATTGAGGCTGACGTCCAGGCCTTTCAGGCCGAGCTTGCCGAGGTCGTAGCCGATCCGCGCGTCGACCAGGGTGTAGTCCGGCACCCGCAAGGTGTTTTCCTTGTCCGCCCAGGTCTCGCCGACGTAGCGAGCGCCGCCGCCGATGCTCAGACCGCTGAGCGGGCCGGCGTCGAAGGCATAGTCGGCCCACAGCGAAGCCATGTGCTTGGGCGCCTGGTTCGGCGTATGGCCCTGGTTGCCGTCCAGCGACTTGGTGTAGGTGATGTCGGTGTAGGTGTAGCTGCCGAGCAGTTTCAGGTTGTCGCTGAGCTGGGTATGGGCCTCCAGTTCGAGCCCCTGGGAGCGCACTTCGCCGACCGAGGTGTAGAAGTTGTCCTGGGGTTCCTTGGAGGCGACGTTTTCCTGGGTGATATGGAACAGCGAGGCGGTGTAGAAGCTGTTGCTGCCCGGCGCCTGGAACTTCAGGCCGAGTTCCCACTGCTTGCCCTCGGTGGGCGCCAGGGGCGTGCCGGAGGCGTCGGAATAGGCGTTCGGGTTGAACGACTCGGAGTAGCTGACGTAGGGCGCCAGGCCGTTGTCGAACAGGTACAGCGCGCCGATCCGCCCGGTGAATTTCTCCCAGTCGTCGTCGGCCTTGCTGCCGGTGCTGCGGTTCTTGTCGGTGACGCTGACCCAGTCCTGGCGCAGGCCGAGCGAGAAGCGCCACTGGTCGATGTCGATCAGGTCCTGGAGGTAGACGCCGGTCTGCTCCAGGCGGCGGGTGTGGTTGTCGTCCGGGAAATAGCTGATGGCGTCGTCGCCGTAGACCGGGTTGAACGCGTCCAGCGCCGAGGCCGAGCCGGAACGCCAGTCGACCACGGTGCGCCGGCGCTGGTAGTCGAGGCCGGTGAGCAGGGTGTGGCGCGCCGCGCCGGTGGCGAATTCGGCCTGCAGCATGTTGTCGACGATATACGCCTGCAGGTGCTCGCGGGCGCCGCTGAAGTAGCGGTTCAGCTTGTTCGGCTCGCTGGCGCTCCAGCCGTAGGCGTAGACCTGCGACAGGTCGACGTCGGAGTCCAGGTAGCGGAAGTTCTGCCGCGCCGACCAGACGTCGTCGATGCGGTGCTCCAGCTGGTAGCCGAACATCCGCTGGGTGCGGTCGAAGTCGTCCTTGCTCGGCTCGCCATCGAAGAACTCGCGGGAGATGTGCCGGCCGTTGTGGTGCGACAGGGTGCCGTCGGCCGGTACGCCGCCGTGGTAGCCCCCGTTGGGATCGTGTTGCAGGTAGCCTTGCAGGGTCAGGGTGGTGTCGTCGCTGAAGTCGATGGCCAGGGTCGGGGCGATGGCGTAGCGCTCCTCCTTGACGTGATCGAACTGGGTGTCCGAGCCCTTGCCGAGACCGATCAGGCGGTAGGCGATGCGCTTCTCCTCGTCGAGCGGCCCGCTGAAATCGAAGCCCATCTCCTTCTGGCCCATGTTGCCGATGCTGCCGGTGATCTGGCGGTAGTCCTCGTACAACGGCTTCTTGCTGGTCAGCGCCACCAGGCCGCCCGGCAGGCTACGGCCGTAGAGCACCGAGGACGGCCCCTTGAGCACATCGATGCGTTCGAGGAAGTACGAGTCGACCTGCATCGAGCTGAAGGTACCGCTGTCGCCCATGGCCTTGAGGCCGTCGAGGTAGATGTTGTCCACGCTGTTGTCGGCGAAGCCGCGCATCACCACGTAGTCGTAGCGGTTGGAGGCGCCGACCTGGCCGGTGAAGATGCCGGGGGTATAGCGCATCGCCTGCTGCACGGTCTTGGAGGCGGTGTCGTCGATCTGCTCGCGGGTGATCACCGAGACGGTCTGGCTGGTTTCCAGCAGCGGCTTGCTGGTCTTGGTGGCGATCTGGCTATGGGTGGCCAGGTAGCCATCGGTGCTGCCCAGGTTGTTGCCGAGGGCGAAGACCTCCACCGCCTGCATGTTCAGCACATCGCCGTCCTTTGCCGGCGCCTCGCGCAAGACGAAGCTGCCGTCGCCCTGGTCTTCCGCTTCCAGCGGGGTGTCGGCGAGCAGCCGGGCCAGGCCCTGCTGCACGGTGAAACTGCCGCGCAACCCCTGGGAGCTGTAGCCACCGGTCTGCGCCGGAGTGGCCGAGAGGGTGATGCCGGCTTCGCGGGCGAAGCGGTTGAGCACGTCGCCCAACTGTCCGGCGGGGATCGCATAGGGCCGCGCCTGTTCCGCCGCCGCTTCGGCGGCCGAGGCGCAGAGCGGCGCCGCGCCGGCCGCCATGGCCAACGACAGCAGGGCCGCGCGCACCGAACGGCTCAGGCGCGAGGCGCGGGGGAAATCGAGGGACGACGGGGCATTGCGGAGGACGACGGCGGTGGCGGTCATGAACGGGATCCGTTGGAGTCGTTGAAGGGTGTTCAATCGGTAAAGCCGGACCAGTCGCGGAAAGCCGACAAAAATAATGAAAATAATTTTCAGTGCGTTTCGCTCCGGACGAAAGCAAGCGTCCACGCGGCCGCCGGCGCGACTCAGGCGGCGACCACCCTCACCCACCAGCGGGTATGTCGCTGCAGGCGCACCGGCAGGGTCCGCGCGAGCACCTGCAGCAGCTTGTCGATGTCGTCCAGGCGATAGACCCCGGACAGGCGCAGGTCGGCGACCTCCGCGGCGCAGCCGAGGTAGCCGTTGCGGTAGCGGGCGACCTCGGCGAGGAAATCGGCCAGGCGCATGTCGCGGGTGACGATGAGGCCATCGGCCCAGGCCACGGCGTCCATCTGCGGCCGTTCGAGGCGCCGCACGCCGTCGGCGGCGATCCGATAGCTCTGCCCCGCCTCGGCCACCGGAGCCTGCAGCGGACGCGCGCCGAAGGCATCGATGCGCACCGAACCCTCGCTGACGCTGAGACAGGTGGCGGCATCTTGCAGGCGTACGTTGAAACGGGTGCCGAGGGCCTCGAACAGCCCTTGCGCGGTACGTACCCGCAGCGGCCTGTGCGTGGGCGATTGCGTATCGGCGCCGCTGGCGAGGAAGATCTCGCCGCGGGCGAGGAGGATCAGGCGCTGGCCGGCGTCGTAGCGCACGTCGACCGCGCTGTCGGTGTTCAGTTGCAGGCGGGTGCCGTCGACCAGCTCGATACTGCGCCGCTCGCCGGTGGCGGTGCTGTAGTCGGCGCTCAGGCGCTGCCAGGGCAGGCTATCGCGACCGACCCAGGCCACGGCGCCGCCGGCCACCAGCAGCGACAGCAGTTTCAGCGCCTGGCGCCGCTGCAGGCGCTGCGCGCTGCTGTCCAGGGTGCCGTAGGCGACCCCGCCGGGCAGCGCCTTGAAGCGTCCTTGCAGTTCTTCGTTGAGCGCGCTGACCTGCTGCCAGGCCCGCTCGTGCTCGCCGTGCTCCGCGCGCCAGGCCGCGCAGGCGCGCTGCAGGCGATCGTCGGCCGGCTGCGAGCGCAGGCGGACCAGCCAGTGGATGGCCTGCCTGACCACCGCTTCGTCGACCCTACCGCGCGTCCCGTCCACGGCTCCGCTCATTCGCCGTAGCGCAGCAGGTAGCAGTGGTACAGCGCCTCGGCCACGTAGCGCTCGACGCTACGCTGGGAAACCCCCATGCGTTCGGCGATCTGCCGGTGGCTGAGGTCTTCGCACTGGGCCAGGAGGAAGGCGGTGCGGACCTTCGGCTTGAGCCCGTCGAGCATCCGCGAGATTTCCTCCAGCAGTTCCAGCACCAGTTCCCGCGCCTCGGGCGACGGCGCCTGTGCCTCGGGCAGGTGGGCGATGCTTTCGAGGTAGGCGCGCTGCAGTTCCTCGCGACGCCAGTGGTCGATCACCAGGCCGCGGGCGATGGTCCGCAGGAACGCGCGCGGCATGCCGATCTCGCGCAGTTCGCGCTTGAGCAGGATGCGCAGGAAGGTGTCCTGGGCCAGGTCCGCCGCGTCCGCCGCGCAGCCCAGCTTGCCGCGCAGCCAGTTCTGCAACCAGCCATGGTGCTCGCTGTACAGCGCATGCATGGCGCGATGGTGGGCGCTGAGAAGGATCGGGGCGGACATGGGAAAGTCGGGGCGACACATGAATGATAATGAATCGCATTGTCGAGAAGCCGCGGCCTTTTTGCAATAGCACCCGCCGGCCGGCGCCCTACTCGGCCGCCGCGCCTTCGCGCAGGCAGGCCAGCAGGTCTTCGCTGGCACGGTCGCGGTGCGGTTCGTCGCGCCAGCACATGCCCACCGCGCCCTCGCCGGGAATCTCCAGCGCCAGCCTGGCCACCAGGCCGAGCCCGGCAAGGTGCTCGACCACCCGCGCCGAGCCGATGGACAGCATGTCGCTGCCACGCAACAATTCGATGTTGGCCAGCATCGACGATGACTCCAGGCGGTAGGCCGGCGGCTGCCGGCCGCCCTGGGTCAGGGCCATGTCGAGCTTGCTGCGGATCGGCGAGCCGGGCGGCCAGACGATCCAGTCGTAGCGCCGCACGTCTTCCCAGTCCAGCGCGGCGGCCTGGGCCAGGGGGTGACCGGGGCGCGCCATCACCACGATCGCCTCGCTGTAGAGCACCTCGCAGCGCAGGCTGGCGCGCGGCGCATAGTTGTCCAGGCGCCCCACCACCACATCGAGCTGGCGTTTCTCCAGCCGTTCGAGAAGGCCGTTCATGGTGCCTTCGAGCAGTTCCACCTGGGCCCCGGGGTAGCGTCCGAGGAACGCCCGCAATGCGCGCGGCACCAGGCTCGGCGCGGAGGCCGGCGACGTGCCAAGGAGCACCCGGCTGCCGCTGCCGCTGCGCATCGCCTCGAGGTTCTGCCGCGCCCGCTCCATCTCGGTGAGTACGCGCTGGGCGTGGTTGAACAGGGTCATGCCATAGGGCGTCGGGCGCAGGCCACGGGCGTGACGCTCGAACAGCGGCGCGCCGACGTCCTCCTCCAGTTCCTTGAGCCACTTCGACAGGCCCGGTTGGGTGGTGTGTGCGGCCCGGGCGGTGCCGCTGAGGTTGCCGGTCTCCATCAGGCTGACCAGCAGTTGCAGGTGTTGCAGGCGCAGGCGGCGGGTCCAGTCCATCGCAAGCCATCCTCGAATACGTATAGGTCGATGTCTAAATATCATTATTCGGTTATGCCTTCACCTCGAATAATGACTACCAGACCGAGGCGGCCCCGCCTCCTCCCGCCGGAGATTCATCGGTATGCATAACGACAATTCCACCGAGAAGCGCGCCGACTTCTATCGACGCATCCGCCAGCAGCACCTCACCCCGCTCTGGGAAGCCCTGCACAGCCTGGTCCCGGCGCAACCCGCCGGCGGCTGCCAGGCGGCGCTGTGGCGCTATCGCGAACTGCGCCCGTTCCTGCTCGAGGCAGGCGACCTGATCAGCGCCGAGGAAGCGGTGCGCCGCGTGCTGGTGCTGGAGAACCCGGACCTTCCCGGCCAGTCGGCGATCACCCCGAGCCTCTACGCCGGCCTGCAACTGATCCTGCCGGGCGAGATCGCCCCCAGCCACCGGCACACCCAGTCGGCCCTGCGCTTCGTCGTCGAGGGCTACGGCGCCTACACCTCGGTGGACGGCGAACGCACCCGCATGGAGCCGGGCGACTTCATCATCACCCCGTCCTGGACCTGGCACGACCACGGCAACCGCGCCGCCGCAGAAGGCGGCGAGCCGGTGGTCTGGCTGGACGGCCTGGACATCCCGATGCTGCGTTTCTTCGGCGCCACCTTCGCCGAAAACCATGATGAACCGGTACAGCCGTTGCGACGTGGCGAAGGCGACAGCCTCGCCCGCTACGGCAGCAACATGCTGCCGCTGCGCCATCAGCCGACGACGCCGACCTCGCCGCTGTTCAGCTACCCCTACGCGCGCAGCCGCGAGGCCCTCGAGCGCCTGGCGCGCCTCGAACGGCCCGATCCCTGGGAAGGCCACAAGCTGCGCTACGTCAACCCGGCCACCGGCGGCTGGGCCATGCCGACCATCGCCACCTGCCTGCAACTGCTGCCGGCCGGCTTCCTCGGGCAGCCCGCGCGCAGCACCGACGCCAGCGTCTATTCGGTGGTGGAAGGCAGCGGCGTGGCGCAGATCGGCGACCGGCGCTTCGCCTTCGAGGCCAAGGATCTGTTCGTCGTGCCCTCCTGGGCCGAGCTGCGCCTGGAAGCCGGCGCCACCGACTGCGTGCTGTTCAGTTTCTCCGACCGCCCTGTGCAGCAGGCGCTCGGCATCCTCCGCGAATCCCGCGAACCCCTCGCCCACTGAAGGACCCGTCCCATGAGCCATCTCTTCGCGCCCGAAGCACCCGTCAGCCTCACCATCCATGGCAGCGACCAGACCTTCCCGGTGCGGCGGGTCTACTGCGTCGGCCGCAACTACGCCGCCCACGCCCGGGAAATGGGCTTCGATCCCGAGCGCGAGCCGCCGTTCTTCTTCTGCAAGCCGGCCGACGCGGTGGTCCCGGTCGCCGCCGGCAGCACCCTGGAGCTGGCCTACCCGAGCCAGACCGGCAACTACCACTACGAGATCGAACTGGTGGCGGCGATCGGCAAGGGCGGCTGCGACATCCCCCTGGAGCAGGCCGAGGAACACGTCTGGGGCTACGCGGTGGGCCTGGACATGACCCGCCGCGACCTGCAGATGCGCATGCGCGAGATGGGCCGGCCCTGGGAGATCGGCAAGGCCTTCGACCGCTCGGCGCCGATCGGCCCGCTCTACCCTGCCAGCCAGGTCGGCCATCCGCGCCACGCCGCCATCAGCCTCCAGGTCGACGGCGAGGATCGCCAGCGCAGCGACATCGACCAGTTGATCTGGTCGGTGGCGGAAACCGTCAGCTACCTGTCGCGCTTCTTCGAGCTGCGCCCCGGCGACCTGGTCTTCACCGGCACCCCGGAAGGCGTCGGCGCGGTCGAGCGCGGCGAGCGGATGCTCGGCGCCATCGACGGCCTCGGCGAACTCAGCGTCCGCGTGGTCTGACCCACCGCCCGCGCACGGCGCGGGCCCACCCTGCCCTTCATCCGGGCTGTCGCCAAGGCGACGGCCGAGGAACGCTCATGCCTACGCCCGACAAGAACAACAAGATCGACGTCCAGGCTTTCATCGATGCGCAGGCGGTTTCCGCCTTCCAGTTGCGAGTCCTGTCGCTGTGCTTCCTGATCGTCGCCATGGACGGATTCGACACCGCCGCCATCGGCTTCATCGCCCCGGCCCTGGCCCACGACTGGCAACTGAGCCCGGCGCAACTCAGCCCGATCCTCGGCGCCGCGCTGGCCGGCCTGGCCCTCGGCGCCTTCGCCGCCGGCCCGCTGGCCGACCGTTTCGGACGCAAGAGCGTGCTCCTGCTCTCGGTGCTGTTCTTCGGCGGCTGGAGCCTCGCCTCGGCCTACGCCGGTTCGGTGGAAACCCTGGCCCTGCTGCGCTTTTTCACCGGCCTCGGCCTGGGCGGGGCGATGCCCAACGCGATCACCCTGACCTCCGAATACTGCCCGCGCCGGCACCGCGCGCTGATGGTCACCGCGATGTTCTGCGGCTTCACCCTCGGCTCGGCGCTGGGCGGCCTGCTCGCCGCGCGGATGGTCCCGGCGCTGGGCTGGGAAAGCGTGCTGCTGCTCGGCGGCGGCCTGCCCCTGGCGAGCCTGCCGCTGCTCTGGGCATGCCTGCCGGAGTCGGTGCGCTTCCTCGCCCGCCGCGCACCGGACGCGGCGCGCCTGCGGCGCATCCTCGAACGCCTGGGGCGCCTACCCGACGGCTGGGCCGGACGCCTCGAACTGCCCGCTGACGAGTCCGACGGCACCTCGCCCCTGCGGCAGATCCTCGGCGCCGAGCTGCGCGGCGGCACCCTGCTGCTCTGGGCCACCTTTTTCATGGGCCTGCTGATCATCTACCTGCTGACCAACTGGCTGCCGACGCTGATCGGCGGCACCGGCTTCAGTCTCGGCGAGGCGGCGACGATCAGCGCCATGTTCCAGCTCGGCGGCACCCTCGGCGCACTCCTCCTGGGCAGCGCCATGGATCGCTTCGACGCGCACCGGGTGCTGAGCCTGGCCTACGTCGGCGGCGCCCTGTTCATCCTCGGCATCGCCAGCCTCTACCACAGCTTCGCCCTGCTGGCGCTGTGCGTCGCCGGCGTCGGTTTCTGCATCAGCGGCTCGCAGGTCGGCGCCAACGCCCTGGCCGCCGATTTCTATCCGACCCGCAGCCGCGCCACCGGGGTCAGCTGGGCCCTCGGCCTGGGCCGCATCGGCTCGATCGTCGGCTCCCTTAGCGGCGGCGCCCTGCTCGGCCTGGGCCTGGGCTTCAGCGGCATCCTCGCCCTGCTGGTGATCCCGGCGCTGCTCGCCGCCGTGGCCGTGCATCGCCTGGGCCGGCGCCGGGTCAGGCCTTCTCCCACCACTCTCTGAACAGGACTTTCCATGCAGCTCTACAGCTTCTTCAACAGCTCCACGTCCTATCGGGTGCGTATCGCATTGGCCCTGAAAGGCCTGGATTACCAGGTAGTGCCGGTCAACCTGCGGCAGGGCGAGCAACTGCGCCCGGCCGACCGCCAGCGCAACCCGATGGGCGCGCTGCCGACCCTGGTCGACGCCGACGGCCGCCGGTTCAGCCAGTCGCTGGCGATCATCGACTACCTCGACGCCGTGCAGCCCGAACCGCGCCTGATCCCTCTCGACCCACTGCATCGCGCCCAGGCGCTGGAACTGGCCCTGCTGGTGGCCTGCGACATCCATCCGCTGAACAACGTGCGGGTGCTCAAGTACCTGACCCAGGTCCTCGGCATAGACGCCGAGGACCGCCAGCGCTGGTACGCGCACTGGGTCGCCGAGGGCCTGGCGGCGGCGGAGACCCTGCTGAACCGACACCGTCGCGGCGCCTTCTTCGCCGGCGCCGCAGCGGGCATCGTCGAGTGCTGCCTGGTACCGCAACTGGCCAACGCCCGGCGCATGGGCTGTGACCTGGCGCCCTACCCGGCGTTGCTCGAACTGGAGGGGCGCTGCCTGGCGCTCGAAGCCTTCCAGCGCGCCAGCCCCGAGCGCCAGCCCGACTACCTGCCGGACTGACGCGCTGCCCCGTGGAAAACAACAACAAGAAGGACACGCCCATGACCACCCGCATCCGGGCCAGCCTGCTGGCCCTGCCCCTGCTGCTGCCCTCGTTCCAGGCTATCGCCGCGCTGCCGGGGATGAACCTCGGCCAGACCTCCTTCCTCGACGGCAAGGCCCTGCCCGGCACGCTGTTCCAGCAGTTCGTGAATATCTACGAGGCCGACGACTTCATGGACGCCAACGGTCACCGGCGCCCGCTCGACAACCGCCTGCGCACCCTGCTCGCCACCAGCCACTTCGCCCACATCAGCCAGCACCAGCTGTTCGGCGCCTACTACGGCGCGGAAATCCTCGTCCCGGTGCTGCTCGCCGATCCCGACTTCGAACCCCACGCCGGCAGCGCCAACGGCCTCGGCAACCTGATCGTCAGTCCGTTCATCCTGCAATGGCCGCAGACCGAGCTGTTCGGCCGGCCCTACTGGCAGCGCCTGAACCTCGCCTTCCAGTTACCCACCGGGCGCTACGACAGGCATCGGGCGATCAATCCCGGCAGCAACCACTGGAGCTTCAACCCGCACTACGCGCTGACCTGGGAATTCGCCGAAGGCTGGGAAGCCAGCGCTCGCCTGCAGTACCTGTTGCCGGGCAAGAATCGCGACCCGGCGCCGCCGTTGGCCGACGACTACCTGCAACCGGGCCAGGCGTTCCACGCCAACTACTCGGTATCGCTGGCGCTGGATGCGCATTGGCGGCTCGGGTTGTCCGGCTACAGCCTGCGACAGATCACCGACGAGCGGGTCGACGGCCACGACCGCCCGGACTCCCGCGAGCGGGTCGATGCCATCGGCCCGGCGCTGATGTTCGGCTGGGGCAAGTCGCGGCTGTTCCTCAACGCCTATCACGAATACGGCGCACGCAACCGCAGCGAGGGCAGCCGGCTGATCCTGCGCTACTCGCAGGTCTTCTGAGCGTCGCCTTCCGGGACGATCGGCAAGCGCTCCAGGGTGCGGAACACCGAGCTGCGCCGCCAGCGCAGGTCCGTCGGTTCCGAGGCCAGGGCGAAACGGCGACGCACCAGGCCGCGCAATGCGCATTGCAATTCGAGCCGGGCCAGGTACGCGCCCAGGCAGTAGTGCGGACCATGGGCGAACGCCACGTGCTGCTTGGCGTTCGCTCGCTGCAATTGCAGACGGTCGGGGGCGGCGAACATCTCCGGGTCGCGGTTCGCCGCGAGGAAGCTCAGCCAGACCTTCTCTCCAGGCGGAATCCGCTGGCCGCCGATCTCCACCTCCTCCAGGGTGCAACGCACGCCGCCGCGCACCGCGCCGTCGAAGCGCAGCAGTTCCTCCACCGCGTTCGCCGCCAGCTCCGGGCACCGCCGCAGCAGATCGAGCTGGTCGGGATGGGTGAGCAGCGCCAGCGTAGCGTTGCCGACCATGCTGATGGTGGTTTCGAACGCGGCCATGAACACCATGGCATAGGCCGCCACCAGGTCCTCGAGGCCCAGTCCGGCCTCCAGCATCGCGGCGCCGTCGAGGATGCTCGGCGCTGCGCCGGGCGGCGGGCGCGAAGAGCCATCGCTCCAGCCGCGCGCCTGGCGTTGCAGGTAGTCGCTGAAGGCGGCCGCGCTGCGGTTGATCTGCCCGGCATCGCCGTGGCTGGCGGCGAGATCGAGCCCGGCGGCCAGGTCGCGGCCCCAGGGCAGCAGTTGCCCGGTATCTTCGCGGGGAAAGCCGAACAGCTCGGCGGCCACCCGGATCGTCAGCGGTTCGGCGAAGTCCCTGAGCAGATCGGGCTCGCGGCGCTCCAGCAAGCTGTCGAGGAGCTCTTCCACCAGCGCCTCGATGCACGCCTCCCAGCGGCGCACGGCGTCGGGGCCGAAGGCCGGAGCGAACAGCCTGCGCAGGCGGGTGTGCCGCGGCGCGTCATTGAACAGCATGAAGTTGTCGTAGAAGCGCGCCAGCGGTTGCAATTGCTGGTGGCCGAACCAGCTGGCGCCGCCCTGGCGGACGCCGGCGGCGCCAAGGCGAGCGGGGTCGGCGGAGAAACGGCGGTCGCGCAGGCACGCCGAGACATCGGCATAGCGACTGATCCACCAGATCGAGGCCTGGTCGCGGCAGACCGGCGCACGGGAGCGGATCAGCCGCAACAGCGGATAGGGATCGGCGACGAAGTCGGGATGGTAGGTGTGTATGTCGAAACCGTCGCTCCGCGGGGCGAGCGCCGGACGCTGAGCGTCATGGCGCGGCTGCGCGCTGCCTTCCTCGCTGAATGCGTCGTCCATGGCCCTTGCTCCGCTGGGTTGGCGTAACGCAGGGAGTATAGATGGCCGGCGGCTCGGCGCCGGCCCGGAGGATCAGCGCGGACCGAGGATCTCCGCCAACTGGTCCGGCTGCGGCGCGCCCTGTTGCTGCTGCATGCGCCCCTCGGCATTGAGATAGAAGATCGCCGGGGTCGCCGCGGCGCCCATCGACTCCATCAGTTCCATGTTGCCGGCGAGCTGCTTGCGCACCGCCGCCGGGATCTTCGCCAGCGGCTTCAGGGTGCTGGCCTTGCCCGCCTGCTCATGGTCGTGCAGGGCCTTCTGCGGGTCCTTGCTGGCCAGCAGCGCAGCGGACTTGGCTTCGCTGTCCTCGCGGATGATGCCGACCATGATATGCCGCAACTGCACCTTGCCGGCATCCACCCAGGGTCGCGCCTGCTCCCAGAACATGGTGCAGTACGGGCAGTTCGGGTCGCTGAACAGGTAGACCACGCGCGGCGCGTCGGCACGGCCATCGGCGATCCAGGCGCTCTGCTCCATCTTCTGCCACATTTCCTTGGCCAGCGGCGCATACACCAGGCGCTCCAGCGGTTCGCGGCTGAGGTCCTTGCCCTGGGCGTCGAACAGGTGGCCGGTGAGTACGTGCTTGCCGTCGGGCGTCAGGTACAGCGCCATGCCCTGGTTCTGGTATTCGGCGGCGTAGCCGCGCAGGCCATCCGGGGCGTCGAAGCTGCCGAGGATGCGGGCGCCCTTCTCCTGGACCATGCGGATCGGCGCCGGCAGCTCCTCCGCCGCCGTGGCCAGGCCGGCGTTGAGGAGGGTCAGGCCCAGGCCAAGGGTGATCAGGTTGCGCGGCAGTCTCATTCGGAACTCCTGGTTGCGGGGGCGGCAGCGGCCGGCTCGAAGGCTTCGAGGTAGCGCGCCAGGCTGCCGCGGGACAGTTCGCCGAGATGGCTGCCCAGCAGGCGGCCCTCGGCGGTGTAAAAAACGGTGGTGGGCAAGGCGACCGAGCCGACCTGCTGGCCAAGCTGCCCGCCGTTGTCGAACAGCAGGTTGTCCAGGCGCAGGTTCTCGCCCTGGAGGAAATGGCGCACGGTCTCGGCGCTCTCGCCCTGGTTGGCGAAGAGGAACACTACGTCGGGATTCTCCGCCTGCGCCTGTTGCAGCACCGGCATCTCGCGCCGACACGGCGGGCACCAGCTGGCCCAGAGGTTGATCACCAGCGGGCGGCCCCGGAAATCGGCCAGTTGCACCGACTCGCCGGCGGCGTTGCGCAGGCTCAGCTCGGGCAGGCGCGTACCGCGCTCGTAGATGCCCAGGCCCAGGCTGCCAAGCAGCCAGAACGCCAGTCCGAGGCTGGCGCCGACACCCAGCGAGCGACGTAGCGCCGGTCGCCGCCAGGCCCAGAACAGCGCGCCGAGCACGGCGGCGAGCAGGCCTGGCCAGGCGAGGAAACCGCCATCGCGGATATCCAGCATCTGTGCGAAGTCGCCGCGGTACTGCGGCCAGTAGCGCACCACGAAAGCCAGGCGCGCCACCAACAGGCCGAGCAACAACAGGTTGAACAGCACCGGCTCGGCGTTGCGCCCGCCACCGCGCGCCGCCAGCCAACCACCGAGCAGCGCGGCGCCGAGGGCGAGGAACAGCAGCAGGTGTTGCAGCGAGACCACCAGCGGCCCCAGGGAAAAACTCAGCATCAGCCGCGCTCCCGGGTCGCCTGCCAATGGGCGAGGAAGCCGCCGGCGTCGACTTCGCCGGTCAACCGGCGCGCGCGGCGCTCCTCGCCTTCCGGGCCGATCCAGATCAGGCTCGGCGGGCCGGGTACCTGGTAGCGGTGCAGCAGCTCGCGGCTGGCGGCGTTATCCGCGGTCACGTCGAGCCGCAGCAGGCGCACGCCCTGCAGGGCGGCGAGCACATCGGGCTTGGCGAACACCTGTTTCTCCATGATCCGACAGGACACGCACCAGTCAGCGTAGTAGTCGAGCAGCACCCATTGTCCCTCGGCCTTGGCCGCAGCCAACTGACGGTCCAGCTCGGCCGGCTGGCTCACCGTGAGGAACGCCTCGTGGGCGCTGGCCGTCGGCGTAGCGCCCCGGTTCGCCCCCGCATACACCTGTAGCGGACGCCAGGGGTCGTCGGCCCCGGCCGCGGCGCCCAGCAGCATCGCCGCGCCCCAGAGACCGAAGATGCAGCCCGCCGCGCCGAACAGCACCGCGTGCCGTGCCAGGCCTCGCGCCGTGTGCAGCGCGGCGTAGGCCAGGACCAGCAGCAACGCGCCGCCAAGGCCGATCCACAGCGCCTCGCCGAGCAGCGGACGCAGGAGTATCCAGGCGGTGCCGAGGAAAAGGAAGCCGAACACGCCCTTGACCAGGTTCATCCAGGGACCGGGCTTGGGCAGGAAGCGGCTGCCGACCGTCACCAGCAGCAACAGCGGCATGCCGATGCCGAGGCCCAGGCTGAACAGCACCAGGCCGCCATGCAGGGCATTGCCGGTCTGCGCGATATAGAGCAAGGCGCCGGCCAGCGGCGCGGTCATGCACGGCCCCACCAGCAGCCCGGACAACGCGCCGAGCGCGGCCGCGCCGGCCAGGCTGCCGCCCTTGCGGCCGCGACTGAGACCGTCGAGGCGGTCGCGCAGGGCAGCCGGCAGTTGCAGTTCGAAGAAGCCGAACATCGGCAGCGCGAGGAACACGAACAGCGCGGCGAAGCTGCCCAGCAGCCACGGCTGTTGCAGCCAGGCCTGCAGGTTGCCGCCAAGCAGCGCCGCGACCACCCCGAGTCCGGCGTAGACCAGCGCCATGCTCAGCACGTAGCTACCGGCCAGCAGCAGGCCGCGACGAGGGCCGGCGCCGCTGCCGACCACCAGCCCGGCGAGGATCGGCAGCATCGGCAGCGAACAGGGAGCGAACGCCAGCAGCAGGCCGAGGCCGAAGAACAGCAACAGGCTCCAGGCCAGGTTGCCGGCCTGCAGGCTGCCGGCCAGGCCCTGGTCCTCGGCGACTTCGCCGCTCGTCCCGGCGGCGGCAGGGCCGGTACCGCCCAGGTCGAGCGCCTGGCTCTGCGGCGGATAGCACAGGCCGGCATCGGCGCAGCCCTGCCAGCCCAGGCGCAGTTGTCCGGCGGCGGCCGCCGGCAGGGTCAGTTCCAGGCTCTGGCGATAGACCTGCGACTCGCCGAAGAACTCGTCGCTGTGGCTTTCGCCGGGCGGCAGCTGCGGCTGCAAGGCCGGGTCGAGTCCGTCGAAGCGCAGGCGCTTCTGGTACAGGTAGTAGCCCGGCGCGATCTGCCAGCGCAGTTGCACCTGGCCGTCGTCGAGGCGCTCCCAGGTGAAGCGGAAGGCTTTCTCCACCGGCAGGAAATCCGTCTGCGTCGCGCCGCGCGGCGCGAACAGGTCGTCGCCCGGTTGCGCCTGGGACAGGCCCGGCAGCAGGAGCATCAGGAGCAGGATCAACACACGCATGGATAACGCCTTCTACGATGAACTCGGCGGCAGCATGGCCAGCGACGATTAACAGGCCGTTAACGCGGCCACGGGAAAACCCCGGCGACGCGCCGGGCGGGGCATAATCCTGGCTTAATTCGCCCGCTTCAGACTCCTATCCCTTTAACCAGCGATACCGCCATGCATGTACTGCTCACCGAAGACGACGACCTGATCGCCAGCGGCATCGTCGCCGGCCTCAACGCCCAGGGCCTGACCGTGGACCGGGTGGCCAGCGCCGCCGATACCCAGGCGCTGCTCCAGGTGGCGCGCTTCGACGTGCTGGTCCTCGATCTCGGCCTGCCCGACGAGGACGGCCTGCGCCTGCTGCAGCGCCTGCGCCAGCAGGGCGTCGACCTGCCGGTGCTGGTGCTGACCGCGCGCGACGCGGTGACCGACCGGGTCGCCGGGCTGCAGGCCGGCGCCGACGACTACCTGCTCAAGCCCTTCGACCTGCGCGAACTCGGCGCCCGCCTGCATACCTTGCAGCGGCGCTCCGCCGGGCGTTGCGTCAACGTCATCGAACACGGCCGCCTCAGCTACGATCCGAGCACCCGCGAAACCTGGCTCGACGGCCGCCCCGTGGAACTGTCGCGACGCGAACAGGCGCTGTTGCAGGCATTGCTCAACAACCGCGGGCGGATCCTCAGCGGCGAGCAGCTCAAGGACAGCGTCTATGGCTTCGGCGACGAGGTCGAGAGCAACGCCCTCAACGTCCACATCCATCACCTGCGGCGCAAGCTCGGCAACGCCATCGTGCAGACCGTGCGCGGCCTCGGCTACCGCCTCGGGCCGGCGCGCGGCGACGGAGACGACGCATGAGCCTGCGCCTGCGCCTGACCCTGATCCTCGGCTCGGCCTTCATCCTGCTCTGGTCGCTGGCCGCGGCCTGGATGCTCTGCGACCTGCGCGGGCAGATGATGCGCTCCTTCGACCAACGCCTGGCGGCCTCGGCGCGGATGGTTGCCGGCCTGCTCCAGCAGTTGCCGCAGCCGCAGCCGGCGGACGGCCAGACCACGCGCCTGAGCGCGGAGCAACTGGGAATTCCCAACGGCATGGCCTGCCAGGTCAGCTCACTGCGCGGCGAAGTCCTGGCGCAGAGCCATGCCACCCCGGAGCTGGCGCTGGACAGCACCGCCAGCGGCTTCCGCGACCAGGAAATCAACGGCGTGCTGTGGCGCAGCTTCACCGTGCAGGCCGGCGATCTGCGGGTCAGCACCGCCGACCGCCTGGAAGAGCGCGACGTGCTGCAACGCTCGGTGGTGGTGGCCGCCGCGGTGCCGGTGACGGTCGCCCTGCTCGGCAGCCTGGCCCTGCTCTGGCTCGGCGCCGGCCAGGGTCTGGCGCCGCTCAAGCGGATTCGCGACGCCCTCACCCGACGTGGCGCCGACTCGCTGGAGCCACTGGAGCTGGCGGCCCTGCCGAGCGAACTGAAGCCGCTGGTGGAAACCCAGAACCAGTTGTTCCAGCGCATCGCCCAGGCCATCGAACGCGAGCGACGCCTGACCGGCGATGCCGCCCACGAGCTGCGCAGCCCGCTGACCGCGATCAAGACCCACCTGCAGGTCGCGCGCATGACCGAGGGCGCTGCCGCCGAGCAGGCCCTGGCCCACGCCGAGGAAGGCGCCGACCGTCTGCACCGGACGCTGGACCAGCTGTTGCTGCTGGCGCGGGTGGAAGGCAGCCTGTCGTTCGACGACGGCGTGCAATGCAGCGCCGAGGACGCCGCCCGGGTAGCCATGCACGACGCCGGCCACGGCGACGTGCGGATGTTCGAGCTGAAGCTGGCCGACGGCTTGTCCGAGGCGCCGCTGGAAGTCCCCTCGGTGCTGGCCATCGCCGCGCTGCGCAACCTGCTGGACAACGCCCTGCGCCACACCGCCGCCGGCACCCGGGTGGAGCTGGCGGTGGAAACCGCGCAAGGCTGCGCGCGCTTCCACGTCCGCGACCACGGTCCGGGCATCGCCGAAACCGACCTGCCGCACCTCACCCGGCGTTTCTGGCGCCACGGCAAGAGCGGCGGCAGCGGGCTCGGCCTGGCCATCGTCCAGGCTATCGTGCAACGCTGCCAATGCCGGCTGGACTTCGACAGCCGCGCGGACGGCCTGCGGGTGACGCTGGAAATGCCGCTGCGCAAGTGATGCGCGGGCCCACCCGCCAACCGACTCCCGTAGGGCGAATAGCCGCCCGCGGCTATCCGCCGGACCGAGGCCCAGGCATCGGCGGATAACGCCGTTGGCGTTATCCGCCCTAACCCCGCGCCGACCTGCTTCCGCCGGACCGGGTCTCCGTCCTGCGGACGCCAGGCCACGAGGGTCAGATTCCCTGTCCCAGCAGCACGCCGTTGACCTTCTGTCCGTACAGGTTGACGCCGTCGTTGGCATGGAACTTCTGCCGCGTCTTCTCCACCGAACCGTCCACCAGGCGCGGGTCCTGCGGGCGCTCGTGGCTGTTCATGAAGGCGGCGACGTCCCAGGCGTCGCGGTCGCTGAGGGTACCGGGCTTGCCCAGCGGCATGTTGTACTTGATGAAGGAGGCCGCGGTGTTGATGCGGTGCATGCCCGCGCCCCAGTTGAACGACTGCGCGCCCCACAGCGGTGGGAACACCGTCTGCCCCAGAGCCATCTGGCCCTGGCCGTCGGCGCCGTGGCAGATCGCGCACTGCGCGGCATAGACCTTGGCGCCGCGCTCGATGCTGTAGCCGCCTTCCGGCGGGGCCACGTCCGGATAGCCGCGTCCGGGCAGGCTGACCCCGGTCGGCGCCTGGCTCGCCAGCCAATAGGCGTAGACGGTCAGGGCCTTGATCTCCGGGCTGTCGGCCGCCGGCACCTTGCCGTTCATGCTGAACTGGAAGCAGCCCTGCAGGCGCTCGGCGAACGTATTGACCTTGTTGTTCTTGGCACGGAACGCCGGATAGACCGGGTAGGCCGCCCACTGCGGCGCGGAGTTGGCCCGGCGGCCCTGGTCGAGATGGCAGTTGACGCAGTTGAGCTGGTTACCGACCAGATGCGGCGCGTTCTTCCGGGTTTCCACGAACAGCGCCTGGCCCTGGCGGACCATTTCGCCGAAGGCGTTGTCCGGGAGGCTGCTTTCCGCCGGCGGCTGGAACGGCTCCGAGGGCGCCGTTGCCGCGTGGACGGGAGCGACCAGCAGGCCGGCGACGGCCAGGGAAAGGATCGACGGCATGTTCATGGCTGGCCTCCTGCCTGACCGAGGGTGGCGAAGAACTGGCTGACGCTGCGGATCTCCTCTTCGCTGAGGGATTTGGCGATATGTCCCATCAGATCGTTCGGGTCGTTGCGGCGAGTGCCAAGCTGCCAGGCGCGCAACTGGTTGCTCAGGTACATCTCGCCCTGCCCCTGCAACGGCGGGAAGGCCTCCCCCACGCCGCTGCCGGCCGGACCGTGACAGGTCACGCACTCGGGAATGTTGCGCTCCCAGGCGCCACGCACCGCCAGGGTCTCGCCGGGGCTGCGCGGGGTGGCCACGCGCGACAGCTCCACCGGCTTGGGCGCCGGCATTGCCGCGAGGGTATTGGCGAGCGCCTGGATCTCGTCGTCGCCAAGTGCATCGGCTATGCCCTTCATCACCGGGTGCTCGCGACTGCCGCCCTGCTTGAGGTCATGCAGTTGCTTGCTCAGGTAGGCGGCGGGAAGGCCCGCCAGGCGTGGAAAGCCGGCGGCGGCCAGGCCCATGCCATCGGCGCCGTGGCAGGTGACGCAGGCCGCGGCGGCCGGGTTGGCGCCGCCCTGGGTATAGAGTTTCTGGCCGTCGACGGCGGCCTGGGCCGTCGCCGCCAGCAAGGCGGTCAATGAAAACAGCAGTCGGTGTGCAACCGGCATGGCAGGGTTCCTCTCTGGCTTATTGTTTTTAGTTCTAAGTTTAGAACCAAAAAACCTATCACCGAAAGACCCTACCGCACGCAGGTCTACATCATTTTCCCTACAGGCCCCGGATCACGCCCCTTTCAGCTCCGCGACGATTTCGCAAGAGCGCAGCCGATGGGCGTGCTCGTAGAAGTCGCTGGTGAAGATAAGCTCGTCGGCGCCGGTCTGCTCCAGGAGGATCTCCAGGCGCGCGCGAACCTTCTCCGGACCGCCGATCACCGCCAGGCCGAAGAAGCTGCCGACCGCGTCCTGCTCGTGGGGCAGCCACAACGGCGCCATGCTTTCCACCGGGGGCTTCTGTTTCAGGCTCTCGCCGCGGATCAGCGCCAGCACGCGCTGGAAGGCGGTAGTGGCGAGGAACTCGGCCTCTTCGTCGGTAGGTGCGGCGATCAGCGGCACGCCGATCATCGCGTAGGGTTTGTCGAGTACCGCCGAGGGCTGGAAGTTGCTGCGGTAGATGCGCAGCGCCTCGTGCAGGTAACGTGGTGCGAAATGCGAAGCGAAGGCATAGGGCAAGCCTTTCTGCGCCGCCAGGTGGGCGCTGAACAGGCTCGAACCGAGTAGCCAGATCGGCACCTGGGTACCCTCGCCCGGCACCGCCAGCAGGCTCTGCTGGGAACGGCGCGGGCCGAGCAGCATTTCCAGCTCGGCGACCTGCTCGGGGAAGTCGTCGCCGTTGCCCAGGCGGTCGCGACGCAAGGCGCGCATGGTCGCCTGGTCGGCGCCCGGGGCGCGGCCAAGGCCGAGGTCGATGCGGCCCGGGTAGAGCGTCTCCAGGGTGCCGAAGTTTTCCGCCACCACCAGCGGCGCATGGTTCGGCAGCATCACCCCACCCGAGCCGACGCGGATCCGCGAGGTGCCGCCGGCGATATGGCCGATCAGCAGCGCGGTGGCGGAGCTGGCGATGCCATCCATGTTGTGGTGCTCGGCCAGCCAGAAACGGTTGAAGCCCAGGCGCTCCACATGGCGCGCCAGGTCCAGGGAGTTGTGCAGGGCTTCGGCCACGCTGCCGCCGGTGCGCACCGGCACCAGGTCGAGCATGGACAGGGGAATATCAGCAAGCGTTGTCATGAAGGCTCCAATCGGCAGCGGGCGATGGCCAGGGCGCGAGACACGCGCGGAAGGACCTCGCCCGGGGTTTGGATCAATTCTATATCACGCGTTATAGTTTTTGCCCACGGAGAATCCATGGGCTTTTTCCAGTCAAGGCGCGCTGTGGCGTCAGGCGGCCTCGACCGCCAGCAGGGAATCCCAGGCCGCCATCGCGCAGCGGCCGATGGCCAGCAACTGCTGGCGGCTGGCGCCGTCGCGGGCCTGGATCGACAGGCCCTGGAGCACGCTGCTGTAGAAACTGGTGAGCGCGTCGAGATCGGCTCCGGCCGGCACGTCGCCGTCGGCCACGCCTCGTGCGAAACGCTCGCGCAGCAGGCGCGCGGCGCGCCGCCGGTGATTGCGCAGGTAGTCTTCGACGCCTTTGTTGGCCGGCGAGAAATTGGTCGTGCTGAGGTCGACCAGGCAACCGCGCGGCTTGCCTTCCGTGGTGTAGCTGACAGCGGCGCTTTCCAGCAGCGCGGCGATCGACTCGCGCGCCGTCGGCAGGGCGAAGGCGCCCTTGGAAAGCTGGCACTCCTGGCTCAGGTAGAGTTCCACCGCCGAACGGAACAGCGCCTCCTTGGAACCATAGGCGGCATACATGCTCGGCGCGCAGATGCCACCCATGGCCTCCTTCAGCGCGGCCATGGTCGCGCCTTCGTAGCCGGCCTCCCAGAACACGTCGAGCGCCCGGCGCAATGCCTGTTCACGATCGAAGCCGCAGGGGCGTCCACGCTTGGCCATGGGAATTCCTGAGAAAAAAACACGTCATATGGTAACACCGGCGAACAGTCGCAAGGCTGGAGGGGGTCGCTTGATCCATCACCGCGCTCGATATACACCATGCAGGCTTTTTACTTCTGCCGGTTCTCCCGCTGGGCAAACATGCTCTCCAAGGGCAGACGCCCACCCTTCCCCAGGAGAACCGATCATGTCCAGCTTCAGCGCCCTCGCCAGCTACTTCGCCGCTTCCGCGTTCTACAGCAATGCAGTGACCCCTACTCGCCCGGTTCAGGCCAGCGCGCCCGCGCCGACCAGCGAGAAGAAATGAGCCCAAGGAGGCATCCATGCTCTCAGCCCGCTCCCGCAAGGCCCCGACCTATGGCGTCACCTATGTGAGCCTCGAGGATTGCACCCTGCACTTCGAGACCGAGTACATCATCGAGCGCCGCGACGGCAGCCTCGCGCACATGCCGATGCGCACGCCGGTCAGTGAGCGCGAAGCCCTGCAACGCCTGATCGAAAGCTGCATCGACGACTGATACCTCCAGTGCCCGTGTGCCGCTCTCAGGAGCGGCCAGCGGCGTTTTCCCAATCCGCCACCAGCGTCCGCAGTCGCGCGTCGCGCAGTTCGAAGAGTTCCAGCAGCCCCAGTGCCCGGATCGCCGGCAGCAGGGCGCGCAGGTCTTCTTCAGCCTGCCGCCGTTGCGCCGCGGGCAGTTCCTCCTCAAGCAGCAGCCGGGCGTTGGCGATGAACGCGCCGACGCTGCCCTTGCGTATCTCCACGCCGCCCAGGCGGATGCGGTCCTGTCGGTCGGGAAGGATGTCTTCGGCTTTCATGGCGTGCTCCAGGCAAGAATGATGAGCCGCCAGGCTACATCCGCAGTCGAATGGCCTATTATCCATCCCGAGCCAATCATCGTCGCTTTTCCGCCAAATGCTTCCGGAACCCCTGCCCGTCCCGCTCTTCGCCCTGCGCATCGACCGCGCAGCCAGCCGCACGGCCTCCCACCGCCATGCCTGCGGCCAGCTCTACTGCCTGGAGCGCGGTCTTCTGGTGGTCGAGGACGAGCATGGCCGCCAGGCCCTGCCTCCGCGCCAGATCGCCTGGATCCCACCGGGTCACCCACACTCGGCGCACTCCCACGGCAGCCTGGCGGGCTGGAGCGCCTACCTCGCCGCCGAACACTGCCGCGACCTGCCCCGGCACCCCGGCGTGCTCGCCTGCTCGGCTTTCGTGGCGCTGATCGTCGAACGCGCCACCCGCTGGCCGACCGGCTCCGCCTGGAGCACCGAACGCGAGAACCTGCTGCGCGTGCTGCTGGACGAACTGCGCCACGCCGTGCCCCAGCGGACCCGCCTGCCCTATCCGGGGGATTCGCGCCTGCGCAGGATCGCCGAGGCATTGCTGGCCAACCCCGGCGATCCGCGGCCGGCGGCCGAATGGGCACGCTGGGCGGGCCTCAGCAGCCGTAGCCTGAGCCGGCTGTTCGGCGCCGAGACCGGTATGAGCTTCGCGCAATGGCGGCAACTGGCGCGACTGCACGCGGCCGTCGAACGGCTGGCAGCGGGCCAGGCGGTCGGCGAGGTCGCCTGGTCGCTCGGCTACGAAAGCCCGAGCAGCTTCGCCAGTGCCTTCCGCACAGTATTCGGCGAGACGCCGTCCGGCTATTCCAGTCGCGCCAACGAAGCGCTAGCCTGAACCTTCCGCGCCACGAGCCTTTCCCCATGAGCCACGCCAATACGCCCCGCGACTGGGTTCGACGCGCCCCGCAACACGGTGCGGTGGAACGCATCGAGGCTTACTTCGCCGGCCACGGCTACGATCCGCATCGCCACGACACCTATGCCATCGGCCAGACCCTGGCCGGGGTGCAGAGCTTCCGCTATCGCCGCAGCCAGCGCCACAGCCTGCCGGGCGGCTGCCTGGTGCTGCATCCCGACGAGCTGCACGACGGCGAGGCCGGCAGCCAGGAAGGGTTCCGCTACCGGATGCTCTACGTCGAGCCGGCGCTGACCCAGCAGGCCCTCGGCGGCCGGCCGCTGCCGTTCGTGCGCGGGGGCTTGTCCGACGACCCGCGCCTGATCGCCGCCAGCCGGGCCCTGCTACAGGCCATGGATACCCCGCTGGAGCCGCTGGAAGAACAGGACGCCCTGTTCGAACTGGCCCACGCCCTCGACGCCGTGGCCGGCAACCGGGCGCGCGGCAGGCGCCACTTCGACTTCGTCGCCGCCGAGCGCGCCCGGCAGTACATCCACGCGCACCTGGAGCGCCCGCTGGGCCTCGACGAACTGGCGCAGGTCGCCCAGCGCGAACGCTGGAGCCTGTCGCGCGATTTCCGCGCGCTGTTCGGCACCAGCCCCTACCGCTACCTGATCCAGCGCCGGCTGGACATCGCCCGCCGGCTGATGCTCGGCGGCCAGACGCTGGCCGAAGCCGCGCTTGCCGCCGGTTTCGCCGACCAGAGCCACATGACCCGCCATTTCGGCCAGAGCTACGGCCTGCCGCCGGCACGCTGGCTGCGTATGCTCGGCCGCGCCTAGCCAGGTTGCACGATCATCCAAGACCGCCCGCTCCGTAGCCGCCTACCCTGGCGCCAGAGACCAACCACCGGAGCGCACCGATGTCCACCAGCACAACCCAAGCGATCAACTTCGCCGCCAAGCTCGCCCTGTTCGACGACCGCTGGCAACCCAGGGTGATCGCCCAGATGAACGACTACCAGTTCAAGCTGGTGAAGATCGAAGGCGACTTCGTCTGGCACAGCCACGCCGACACCGACGAGACCTTCATCGTCCTCGCCGGTCGCCTGCGCATCGATTTCCGCGACGGCGCGGTGCACCTGGGCCCCGGCGAGATGTATGTGGTGCCGCGCGGCGTGGAGCACAAGCCGTTCGCCGAGGGCGAGGTGCGCATGCTCCTGGTGGAGCCCTGCGGCGTGCGCAAAACCGGCGACCAGGGCGGCGAGCGGACGGCCGTCAACGATCTGTGGATCTGAACGAATAAGCAGTGTGCTTTGGCGGCAATGTATATTCGCGCCGCCATAGCGCCTACATATACATGCAAACCTGCCATTGGAGACATCCTCTAAAACGCAGCACGCTCAAGAATAAAAACTGCCAAGGCACATAATAAATTTCCAAAACCGCCAGAAACGACACATCTCCACATCCTTCAAAAACCCCTCCCAAGGGCATTTCAAAAGCGCCACCCCACCTAGACCGTCAAACATGCTTCTGTCTACTCCATGATACCCAAAGCCTCTCACGCAAGAAAAATCCATTAGTTTTCACAGAATTCTCTTACACACATCAAGAACGATATCGTGCTAAAAAACTAACGCCACACCACCCCAACCAGCAGGGAATATAAAATTGTCAGAACACAATTTTAGCAAACTCAAGATAGATAAAATCAGGAGAAGTCCTACACTCATAATTTCCGGCTACGGAGCGGGAATCGCCATACTCTTCTCAATCTTCAATGACCAACTAGGAATGGAGAAAAAATGGCTAGCAACCATTGACGCAACATTATCAATCTGCGCCATAATATTTTACACAGGAATCATTCATCTTATTTCAACAACAAAAGCGCTTAAAGAGCTAAACAAAGAAAAATCCAACCAACTAGAGCCACGAAAACGCATTCAAACACTTAGCGGGCTTCTAATCATGATCTCCACAGGCTTATTCGGCCTCTATCTGATTGGCAATAGCGATATATCACCAGGAGCAAAACTGTCATCATCTACAACCGGCCTAATACTACTTAGCTCTTGCATTATCGCTTTACTAATAACTTTTGAAAAAATCTCAAAGGAGTTATCAGGTGCGCGAACTAAGCATCATTGAGATGGATATTGTTTCAGGAGGAAACAGTCTTGATGCCGCAGCAACAGGAGCTGGTGGAGCTATAGGTGCAGGACTCGGAAAATTTGGCGGAAGTGCGGCCGGAGCTTGGGCAGGTGCAACTGTCGGCGGTGTTCTAGGAGGACCCGTTGGAGCAGTTGTCGGCCTTATCAGTGGCAGAGTTGCCGGCGGTGCTTTTGGTACCGTTGCAGGAGCAGCTGCTGGTTCGTATGCAGGTTCGGCGGCAGCTAGCGCATGGAGCAGAGGCGACAAGGCAGGTACCAACTATGATGGAGAGGGGTGTGATTATCACTAAGAAAATATTTCAAACCCAATAGAGCCAACCTCCTCCAATGGTGCTTCCGGAAAAAAGCACCATTATTTTGAAATTAAAATATAGCCTACTCAGAAACACATATGACAGCCTCCATGAACTTCAAAGCAAGCATATCTCAGAGCGAATTTCTTAGCCAGTACCAAGAAAATCAACCATTACATATGAAAGGTGCTGTCCTGCCAATAAATTTTTCATGGAACGATGTAAATCGACTAATTGAACGAAGCGATCCCTCATCACCCGACTTCAAGTTATCCCTAGACAGAATCCTCCCCAAAGAAAAATATGTCGAAAAATATTTAGACATTGGAACCATTCGCCAACGAATCATAAAGCCAGCTTTATATGATTACCTAAGTCGTGGTGCCACGCTAATCATCAACAAGATAAAGAGCGATCCAAAAATAACGGAAATCACACAACAAATAGGATTATTCACTGAAAGACAGATTGTCAGCAGTGCCTATTTAGCATTTGGCAAGAAAAGCTCCTTTCGTTGCCATTGGGACACAAGAGACGTTTTTGCAATCCAACTAATAGGGAGAAAACGCTGGGTAGTATACGAACCATCCTTTGAACTCCCTCTTTACACTCAGCAAAGCAAAGATCTTGAGCATATTTACCCGTGCCCTATCAACCCTTACATGGATATCACCTTGGAGCCAGGGGATGTATTCTATCTACCAAAGGGCTGGGGGCATAACCCACTACCAATTGGACAACCGAGTTTCCATTTGGCACTTGGCACTTTCCCGGCATTAGGAATTGACTATCTGCAATGGACTTTATCCCACATGGAAAACTTCCTTGGAGCCAGAAAATCTTTGAGCAAATGGGCCTCAGACCAGGAAAACCTAGCAAATATTGCAAACCACATACATAGACTAATCAACAATCATGAACACTATTTGAACTTCATGAAAAATCACTTGATAGGAACCAGAATAGACTCCCCACTGGCCGTAGAGGCATTTTGCCGAGCAGACACTGAAACCATTCCCCTTCATTCACAACTATGCCTATGCACAAACAACAAATTCGGCATAGAGCAAAACTATTTAATATGCAATGGAACAAAGCTAAACATAGACCCTCACAGCATGCCAATAATTAACCACATCGCAGCATCCCCCGGCACAAGCCTTGAAGATCTCATTCATAATTTCCCCCAGCATGAATCAACTGACATTAAGAAACTCATCACCGCCCTCTGCAAAGAGGACATACTTAGCATCACCTTATAAAGATCGCTCCATCAAGAAAGAACCTGCCACACTTATCAAAAACAACAAAGCTACGCAGAGCAGTCAAACTCAAGTTAGTTACAGGAATCCACCTAAAAAATTAATCAATGACACCTCAAAATGATTTTTTCCGCGCGGAAGCCCTTAATAGAAAGATGTACCAAGCTTTAGGAAAAGTAACGCTAACGCGCCCGGTCTCCTTCACTTTTCTCACCCTGCTGGCCGCGGTGATGGCGCTGCTGGTGGTGGGCTTCTTCCTGTTCGGCAGCTACACCAAGCGCAGC
>ERZ1673730.247-NODE-247-length-84421-cov-7.109878_pt1 | contig 84421 bp, 89 predicted proteins | sample MGYA00580200_ERZ1673730 | MGnify/ENA primary metagenome ERZ1673730 (study PRJEB41218, sample SAMN15661761) | gut metagenome | host: Homo sapiens | place: Canada: London | collected 2015-08-20/2019-03-30 | study: EMG produced TPA metagenomics assembly of...
TTAAATACATTTTTATGAGCAGCATGATTCAGATTAAGAAGGTCTGTCAGTATTGCGGTAAAGAGTTTATCGCACACAAGACAGTAACAAAGTTTTGCTCGCATCAATGCGCACAGCGTAACTATAAGAAGCAAAAGCGAGAGGAGAAAATCGAGAAAGTTCTCGAGGAGCAAAAACATTCTAATACTAATCAACCTACAATTAATAGTAGAGAGTACCTTTCATGCGATGATGTGGCAGACCTGATGGGCATCAGCCGAACAACTGTCTACCCCTATTGTATAACTGGAAAGATGAATTGTATAAGAATGAATCGCAAGATTTTCATATGCAAGGGTGACATTGATTTGCTTTTTACGGGCAATGAACCGTATGAAGTACATCCCGTGGAGAAGCGTGAGCTGACGGAGTTCTATACAATGCAGGAGATTGTGTGTGCAAACCACCTCATCTTCATTCTCCGCTCCAGCAATTGAAACGGCAAATCAATCCGCGTATCGATAAGCTTTTGTAAGCCATGAAATTGAATGGCTGCTACGCCTTGTCGGACTCCAAGATTATAGATCTCCTCCCATTCTTGATTAGATATATCATTCTTTAGCCGGCGAAAGCCTACGAGTATATTCTCATCGACTTTAGCGGTTTTTAACCCTAAACGAAGTAGTTGAAAAAAACATTTATTGCTTCTGAAGTCATAATTTGGGGGTTATATAATTATAAACTGCCATCATGCCGCTTCACGCACCATCGCGACACAAGGATAAAGGACAGGAACTTCCAAAATCCCCTAAGCAGACTACAGAATATTTGCTTTGATCTGCTCAACGATATAATTGACATCGTCATCGGTCACATAAGGTCCAGCAGGAAGACACATACCAACCTTAAAAATGGATTCTGACACACCGTTAATATAAGCCGGTGCATTCTTGTAGACAGGTTGTTTGTGCATCGGCTTCCATACAGGACGAACTTCAATGCCGACTGCATCCAGAGCCATTCGCAGAGCCTCGACATTCGCGTTCGGCTCGCAATCGGTGTGTACACCGCCACCAACATGAATAACACCCGCAGCACCGCCTACTGCGCTTATTATGGCTGCTGCATACGCTTTTTCTTGACCCTTCACCTTGACGCTCTCGTCAATGGTTATGGTGCAGAGCCAGTAGTTGCTGTCAAATTTCTCAGAGGGAGCCTTATTGACCTCAATGCCGGGGATATCGGCAAGCAACTTCTCGTAGAGTTTCTGGACATGTTTGTGGTGGTCGATATGCTCCCGAGCTACGGTCATCTGACCGCGACCAATGCCGGCACAGATATTTGACATGCGGTAGTTGTAGCCGATAGCCTCGTGCTGATAGTACGGATAAGCCTCGCGGGCCTGCGTCGCGTACCACATGATGTTGTTCTTGTCCTCCGCATTGGCGCAAACCAGTGCGCCACCCCCCGAGGTAGTAATCATCTTGTTGCCGTTGAACGAAAGAACGCCGAACTTGCCGAATGTGCCAAGTACCTTGCCGTCGTACTTCGACCCAAATCCCTCAGCAACGTCCTCGATGACGGGAATACCGTAGCAGTTAGCTATCTCCATAATTTCGTCAATTTTGTAAGGCATACCGTAGAGAGCCACAGGAACGATTGCCTTCGGCGCTTTGCCGGTCTTGGCGATACGGTCTTTAATAGCCTCTTCGAGAAGTTGTGGGTCCATATTCCATGTGTCTCTCTCCGAGTCAATGAAGACGGGAGTGGCTCCGAGATAGGTAATCGGATGGCTTGACGCACAGAATGTAAACGACTGAACGCAGACATCATCACCCGGACCGACACCGCAAGCGAGCAGTGCAAGATGCACCGCAGCCGTACCGGCAGACAAGGCAACGACCTCGTTCTCGCCGCCAACAAACACTTTCAGATCGGCTTCGAAGCCATTAACGTTAGGTCCCAGAGGCACTACCCAATTGGTGTCAAACGCCTCTTTTATAAATTTCTGCTCCTCGCCCGACATGTGTGCCAGACAGAGATAAATTCTTTTGTTTGCCATATATTATATTAATTTGCTCTCTTTTTCCCGACTCAATTACTTCAAAATATCTTTAGAAGATATTACAATATTGACACCCATTTATCAGTATCATGTCCGGCACATATTATTCTATCTTTTGATAGCTCTAAAATTCGCTGCAACGATATATTTGCCTGGGTTTTATTCCCTTTAGGAAGCGTAGTTACCACTTTTGCCCCGGGGATATAACTATCACCGGTAAAAATATGATGATTTGTATAATATGTTAGACAGCTTTGACAATGACCGGGAGTCTCAAGTATATTGATAAATGTGTCATCAAATAACTCAATGCGTTCTCCTTCAGAAATTATAATCACATTATCACCGATATATGAGACAGGGAGATCATGATAGGCCGATAAATTTTTCTTCGTATCTCCTAATGCTTCTTTGCCATATTTCGATGTATATATTTTACAATCAGGGAAACAATTGATTAGTTTTTTTATTCCTGATACATGGTCGAAATGTCCATGGGTTAGGAATATCCCTTTAATTCCCAAATAATCAGGTAATTCGTTTAAAATCTGGTTTGCATCCCCTGCGTCAATTAAATAACAATCGGTCACGTCTTTTCTAAAAAGCAAATAGCTATTTGAAGAAAGTACGTGACCAATTATTTTTTTAATTTGTAACATTATCCCCAGAATGAGAGAATATCACCAACAGTCTTGAATGTGCGAATCTGCTCGCCTGATAATTTTTTCCCAAATTCCTCGTCAGAAGTAACAATAAGCGAGAGTTTTGCCATTGAATCATATTCTTCAATAGCCAAAAGTTCTGTCGCTTCTGATAATGTGCCATTCTCTAATTCCAGCATCTCCTCAAGGATTGCTATTTTCTCTTCGTTTGTCATAATTTCTTGAACATTTAATTAAACTTAGGATGATAATTTACCTCCATCAACTGATAGACATGAGCCTGTAATCTTATTGCTCATGTTACTTAGTAAAAATACAACAGCATTGGTGATATCATTTGGAGAACATATTCCTAAATACTGTCTTTGTAAAATAGACTTGTACTCCTCTGATTCAGAACCATAATCTTCAGATGCTCTGGCCATTGGCGTGTCGGTAACTCCTGGAGCCACTGTATTGATGCGAATATTTTTTGGAGCTAATTCTTTCGCTAAACATCTTACTGCCGCATTCATCGCACCTTTCGAAGCGCAATAAGCGGTCTTTGTGCTGTTCCCTAAAAATGCGCCAATTGCTGATATTCCAACAATATTCGTCTCTTTAGGATTATAATTCCCTTTTAAGGAAATACATCTTATCATTTCTATAAAAGAAAAGAAATTAATATCCATTACTGTGCGCATGAACTCATATTTGGATAGCTTCAAGGGACGAACTGCGCCAATACCGACACAATACACAAAAGCGTCTATAGCTCCAGATTCTTTTACAATATTCTTAATTAGGGGCTCTATTGTATCGACTTTTGAAAAGTCACAAATGTGTGTGGAGTGTTTACCTTGACCTAACTTAAATATTGTTTCATTTAGAGCTTGTTCATTTGCGTCTATCATGATAATATTCGCGCCCATCGAGGCTAATTCCAAAACTGTTGCTTGACCTATTCCTCCAACACCTGCAACAATTATATTTTTATTATTGAAGTTAAGCAGTGGTCTCATAATGTATATCCTCCATCTATTACGATTGATTGACCAGTTAAAGTATGTGTCGCATCGCTCAATAAAAATATTACTGTATTGGCTATTTCGGTAGCGCTTGAAGCTCCAAGGCAAGCATTCGATACACCTTCTTCTCTAATGGCCGATACATCTTGAATATGTCCTTTCTCAAAGTCTACATCCACTTCTCCTTTTTGAATGGAATTAACTCTTATTTTTTTATTTGCGAACTCTACTGCCAAGCATCTTATTGCTGCGTCCAATGCCGCTTTAGAAGAGCAAAACGCCATTTTTGCTTTCATCGCGCGAATGCTGCTAATTGAAGAAAGAGCGACAATACTTCCATTATTGTTAATCTTTTTCATTTTAGTTAGAACCCGGATGAACTCTACAAATGAAAAATAGTTGTCATTTACAATAGATGATAAATTATCATATTTCACAAATGACAATGGTTTAAAATCACTCTGTGTATGGCAGAATACCACACCATCATATTTCAAGTTGTCATTCAGATGAGATTTCAGATTCTTTTCTATGTTCTTGCAATCAGTAATATTGAAATTAATAAGATGCGGTTCAGTAATTTCGGGGTATTCTTCAGCCAGCAGAGATTTATCGGATCCAATTAGAGTCACATGGGCATTTTCTTTTATTATAGATCGAGCGATTATTCTCGAAAGCTTATCATGAACTCCAATAATCAGAGCAGATTTATTTTGTAAAGTCAAATCAGACATTCTTAATTTTTCAATTTTTGAACTAATTCCCAAATAGATTCCATCGAGTTGAAATTATCGGGATCTAATTCATTGATTCTTACTTGTACGTCAAACTCGTCATCCAATTCAGAGATGATAGAGACTATATCCATTGAATCTAAAATTCCATCATCAACTAAGGCTATCTCGTTCTCAAAATCAACATCAGGGCGTATACCCTGTAATAATTCTAATAATTTTTCCATTTGATTTATATTTAGTTATTTAATTAGTGATATTGTTGATTTGCCAGCATATTTAAATCCTTTTTTTTGGTACATGGAAACTGCTGCGGTATTTTGCTGTTGTACCCAAAACATATATCGACTTTTTTCGGTTTCCATATGGTTTTCAACAAATCTGTTTAATAACGATTGTCCTACATGGTAACCTCGTGCTTCTGGAAGAACCACGATATGCGAGATACATGCAACCTTTCCTGTAAAAGATTGGTGTAACGCGCCTAACAAGTTCTGATTTCTATCTGTGGCGATCAGTATCGATTTATTCTGAAATAATGTTGAATATTCTTCTTGGGAAATATAGTCACCACTGAGTGTGTCAAAAGATATATTGAAAAGATTGCAAGCAAATTCAACCTCTTCCATAGTTGTCGTATAACGCACTTCAATATTTTTATTAAGGATAGGTGGAACCAAGTCTTTGTAAATACCTGTATATAAATCTCTTGTTAAATTCACTTTAAACCCGGCATTTTTTAAGAACCCAATCTCTTGTTGGGGATAGAATGGCTCTCCTCTATACAAGATTTCTACGACCACATCTTTTATATTTGAACAATTGGGAATCGTATTGAAATCATTAATATAGTAGTACATTCTGTGTCCAACAGTTTTCTTTACTAAGAGATAAGCATTGTTCTCTTCACAACATTCAAGCAACTCTCCTTTTTTTATCAGAGTTTCGGCGTCTCGTTGCAGGTAATCATTGGACACACCGTTTTTGGAATAGTATCGTTCAATAATCTGTTGATAGCGTTCTATTGTTTCAACCTTGTTAAATATCATATTCTTTCTTTAATTGGATCCGGTCAATTTTTCCATTCATGTTGTATGGCATGGCTGTTAAATGGTATACCTCGTTGGGGAACATATACTTTGGTAATTTATCTTTCACGAGATTGATAATATCTAATTCATTTCCCGAATTTGTTGTGTAGTAGAGAACAATATGATCTTTTTCTTGGATAAACACGCAAGCCGCATTTGAGATGTCGTCAATAGCATTGATGGCTACTTCTATTTCACCTAATTCAATACGGTGTCCCATGTGCTTTACTTGGAAGTCTTTACGCGATACAAATTCGATTTCCCCAAATTCGTTATATTTTACGATGTCTCCTGTGCGATAAATTTTGTCATCGTAGAGATTGTGAAGAGGATTTTGAACAAATACTTCTTTTGTTTTAGCCTCGTTATTGTAATAACCTAAAGCTACGCCTGTGCCTCTTACGCACAATTCACCTGGTTCACTTACTGTTACCAATTGGTCGTTATCGTTGAATACCAATATCTCCATGTTATGGCAAGCATTTCCAATAGGGATATATTCATCATCATTAAATTCGCGGTTTACCACATAGTAGGTGCAATCAACGGTTATTTCCGTGGGACCATAGAGGTTAATGTACTTAGCATTGGGCAATTTAGCCATCCATACCTTTAATTGCTTGGCCGGCATAGCTTCTCCGGCAAAAAACACTCGTTTCACATAGTGAGGAATATTATCGTCCAATATGTTACTATTACCCACAAGTACAATCGCCGATGTTGCCCACATGATTGTTGTAACCTTCCGTTCGTTAAGGAATTGCATCAACAACTTTGTGAACGTGAAATATTTCTTGGCAATAACATTTAGCGTTGCTCCGGATTTTAAGCAGATATAGATATCTTTTACAGACCCGTCAAAATAGAACGGAGTTTGATTTCCAAGAGAATCGGTCTCGTCAAATTCAAAAGTGTTTACTAACCATTCGGTTAAGTCTATGGCTCCTCGCTGACTGATAACAACCCCCTTAGGTACACCGGTTGAGCCACTGGTAAATATTGAGTAAAGAGGGTCGGTGTCAATTACTTTGGAACGAATTTCGTCAAGGTACTCCTTGTTTATATCATGTTTGATAGCTTCGGTATATTGGATCCGGATCCCTTGGAAATCAATCAAATCCAATATTTTTTCATCGGCAGTAGTGGTAGTGATGGCTGCGACAGGATTTAAAACATCGTGGATTAGCTTGACGCGTTGGTCGGGCATTTTACAATCGATAGGAACATAGAAATTTCCACTTTCCACTACCCCCATAAAACCGACTAATCCTTCAATTCGGCGGTCAACAAAAACAAGCACTGGTCTACGCATTTGCTTGTTAATTGTTTCTCCCAATACAGAACCAATGGCCTCTGCTTGTTGTTTCCATTGGGCGAATGTCAACGAATTCCTATCGTCGGCAATTGCCACCTTATCGGCAAAGCGTATGGCATTCTGGTCTAGATATGTAAGAATATTCGTAATCATTTCTTTTCGTATAATTGGTTAGGATTTGTAATTAATCCTTCTTCAAATATTTCATCATCTTCAAAGATAGGAAGTATGTCATTGGTATTGATTTCAAAAGAAGTGGCTCCTAATGAAATACCAATGCCGAAACCGCAGGCCATTACCTTGATGGTTTTGTCCTTTGTGTCATTGCCATATTTATCGCAAAGCGAAACTATCGCAGAGGCTCCAGAGGTATTGCCATAACGATCGAGCGTGATAGGCATACGTTCAAAGTCGATTTTTGTTTTCTTTGCAATTTGTTTCAAAATATAGAGATTGGCTTGATGAAAAGCAAAACAATCGTATGAATCCGGAGTAGTTTCTGTTTTGGCAAAGAAATCTTTTATCAATCGGGGAACATCAAAGATTGTAAAGGTAAATACCGATGTTCCTTGAATGAAACTATTCATTAAGGTGCGTTCGTTGCCATCTTCACACATTACCGCTTCTTCACTGGCATGCAAGTTTCGATAACCGCCTCCGGGAACAATCATATATCGGTAACCAGAGCCATCACTACGCACTAAAGCATTTATTACATCATTTTCATTCTCGCTTTTTTCTAACAACATTACAGCGCCAGCTTCACCAAAAAGCATAGCGGAACTTCTGTCTGTAGGATAGACCGATTTCCCGGCAGTATCTCCCACAATGACCAATGCTTTTTGGATATCACCGGTATTCATGATTGAGGCTGCATTTTGCATCCCTACAACTAATGACGAACATCCCAAACTGATGTCATAGCATACAGCCTCTTTAGGAAGCCCAAGACGATATTGAAGGACAAAGGCTGTAGAAGGACGGCGATAGTCAGGGCTATGAGATACAAAGAGTAAAGCTCCTATTTCTTTTGGATCTATTCCTTTTTTCTCCAGAAGTTCTTTTACCGCACGGTAACCTAAGTCTGAACAGGTTTGATGTTCCGATGTTCTGTGCGATGCTCGTACACCGGTCATTTCCATAAATTTTTCTACTTCTTCGTCTCCAAACAGAGGTTTATAGCTCTCTGTTTTTATTTCATTACTCGGTACTGCGCACGCAACACCGGTAACTCTGATATTATTAAAACTGAAAAATGCCATTTGTTTATTCATTAAAAATCAATCCTTTTTGCAGGATTTCCCATAACTTTGGTATTGGACTTCACGTGTGTCATAACCATACTCCCCATTGCAATATACGCATCATCTCCAATTCTTCGGGATGGAGCAACTACAGCACTTGTTGCAACAAAGACACGTTCTCCCAATTTGCAGTGTCCATTGATGGCGCAGTTCCCGCATATCGTCGTAAAGTCTCCAATTTCAGCATCATGTCCTATACCGCAACCTAATATAGTGACAAAGTTTCCAATCTTTACATTTGGAGAGATTTTAGCTCGAGGGGTTACGACAAGCCCCTCTCCAATTTTGCAGAACTCCCCAATAATAGAAGTGGGATGAACAACATGAGCAAATTTGGCCCCTTTTGATTTTAGGATTGAAGCCAATAACTCTTTTACCTTTGGGGAGGCTATAGCAAACACGAACTCCTCATTTTCTGAGGGACTCCAATCCTTTATTGTCCCAAGTAACCTATAATCACAAGGATAACCCTCAAGTGCATTCAGGTTGTCATCCAAGAAGCCCTTGATATTCCAAGTTGGTTTTACTGCATTAATATCCTTTATCCACTGTAAAACTTCCCTGCCAAATCCATTGGCGCCTAAAATAATAATATCTTTCATAAAGCAAATTAATTATTTCCTGTAAACGTGGGCATTGTCGCAGATTTTCCTGTCTGGCTATTAATATCTGAGCGACAGATTACCTTTTTAATAGTTATAAAAATCACTTTAATGTCTGTCCAAAATGTACAGTGATCAACATACCACACATCAAGTTTGAACTTTTCAATCCAACTAATTGTATTACGTCCATTAATTTGCGCCCAGCCAGTGATTCCCGGGCGAACTTCATGACGGCGAGCCTGCTCCTTATTATATAAGGGTAAATATTGCACTAACAAAGGGCGGGGGCCAATGAGGGCCATATCTCCTTTTAATACATTGAACAGTTGCGGCAGTTCATCAAGAGAAGTGCTACGCACAAATTTACCGACCTTTGTCAATCGCTGTGCATCGGGTAGTAATTTCCCATTCGCATCCCGCTCATCGGTCATTGACTTAAATTTAATAACCTTGAATATCTTTCCATCTTTACCGGGGCGTTCTTGAGTGAAAAATGCTCCTGCGCCTTTATTGGCGAAATACAACCAAATAGTGATGATTAGCAAGAAGGGCCAAATAATCAATAGAGCACTTAATACAATTATAAAATCAATGATACGTTTAAAGAAATGTTTATACATATTTATTCATTTATGCCTGATACAATTTATCCATACCTTCCCAAATTATTTCACTCTTGAAGTTTTGTCCCCAAATGGGGCCATTAGTAGCCAGTCGTTCTCTTAATTCTTTATCTTCTTTCATACGAATCATCACATTGTACAATGCTTCTACATTCTTTGGCTCCACATTAATACCATTAAACCCGTCACAGACGGCATCGCAAACTCCTGTTCCCGTGGAACCTATAATAGGCAATCCCATATTTGCGGCTTGAACTACGACATTGCCAAAACCTTCCCACCAAGCCGGTAAGGTAAAAGTATCCATTATAGAAAGATATAATGGCACATTGTCTGTTCTCCCAGGCATGACAACACCAGGATGAGATTCCATTCTGTTGTAGAGAGATTTATCCTTAATTTGTTCAAACTCCCATGGGCCTACAATTAATAAACGGCAATTGTTATCCCTCTCATAAACTTGATTAAATGCGGTGAACAACTCTGATATTCCTTTTCTATCAACAACCCTTCCTAAGAAGCCGTATACAAAACAACCATCTATTTTGAGAGCTTTTTTTAATTGTTCTGTTTCTGAGACAGGAACATTCTTCCTGTTGAAATAATCCGCATCAATACCGTTGCTGCTTCCTTTATTGATTACGACACACTTGTTTTTATTAAACAATTTGTCTTTTATTCCTAAATTCTGAACAGAGGGGCTAATACATATAATGCGTTGAGCACAAGCGCCCGACAACCATTCACAAAACATCAGTATGCGTTTTAAGATCCCTTGTTCGTGCTCGTAACGAAATCCGCGACAAGTATAAATTCTATTGGGGACACGAGTCAACCAAGCGGCCAACATACCTAGCATACCCATTTTGGGAGTTCCCACATTGACTATATCGGGTCTCTCTTTTCGGAACAATCTGATTAAAGCAAAGAGGGTTTTAAGATCCTGCATTAATGAGATATTGCGCGCAATTTCCACAGGAAGAGGCTTGCATCCCTCATGGTCACAATATGATAGCGATTTATCATTGTGTTGTGTCAGCAGGTAAGTATCATACCCCTTATTTTTAAAATATTGCATTTGCCCTTTCAGTAGGCCAATGCTTCCCGGGACAGTGATTCCTACAAATAGTTTTTTCATATTTATTATTTTATAATTTTTCTCTTGACCAATCAAGGTTTATTTTGGTTATTGTTGCCGGTATGCCGGCAATAATAACATTCTCTTGCTCAATTTTTGGGAGACCAAAGCACATCGTCCTATAACACTATTATTTGTAATAGCTTCATTGTTAATTGAGCTTTTTTATTGTATTTACAGTGACTCTTTTATATGTTTTTAAGATAATTGATTACAGCATTTATTTGTTTGTCATTGCCTCCCTCTGAACCATTGAGTGCAATCAATTTTTCCTGCTGTGTATTACCAATGCAAATTTCATCTTTGTTGTAAAAGTTGTTGCTTATAACTTTCACACCTCCCTTTCGCGCTTGAAAGTTCAACCACACGTCATCGGCGAAAAAACAGATTTCTCTAAAGACATCCTTGTTAAATGTATCTTGAGGCATAATACCCGCCGGGATTAGAGTCCCGGCTCCAGATGTGAAAAACAGCTCGTCTGATTCCATCTGAGCTTTATTATAATTATGTATCCACTGTCGATAAGGATTGAGAGATGCTCCATGATAAGTCATCTTATGCACGCGAGTAGCACAAATGCATTGGGGATTTCTTTGTGCCATTATGTGTAGATTCTCGAGCAATTTATCAGGATAATACAAGTCATCATCCAAGAGCACAATATCTACATCCTTAAATTCTTGAAGTGCATAATAATACTTTTTGTGAGAACGTAGGTCTTCATTGCACCATCTGATGGTTAATCCTCGCTTTTGTAATTGAACTACCGATTCAGGAAGTTTCTTGTCGGAGAATTGTGAAGTAGCTAACCACAATATAATTTCATCGGCTTTATAGGTTTGACGAAATATAGTTTCTATACTTTTCCACACCTCATCGATTCTTGCGGGGAAAGAGGTCAATGAGCAAATTAATTTTCTCTCTCGTTGCTCTATTGTATTAATTCCGCAATCAAGAGGATGGTGTAAATAATAAATAGGCAATTGTCTCTCTAATTTTGCTTTAACAATTCTTGCGACAATTCGGTTAACAGCTTTGCCTAATAAACCAAATTTATTATCATCTGACAATGCAAAATATAACTGATACCATCGATTCATCATATCTTATCGCTCAAAATAAAGTTCAAGAACAAATCTCCTATTCTATCCTTATCCAATCGTTCTCTGATGCTTTCTGCATTCTGTGCATAAGTGTTTCTCAATGCCTCATTGTCCATGAGAATTGTAATTTCTTGAGCGAGAGCCTCTATATCACCATCAGGGATGACCACACCACTTTTTCGGTTCTCGATAATATCTGACGCCGAAATGCTGTCAAAAGATATACAAGGAAGCGGGGATGCCATGGCTTCGCACAAGGCATTGGGAAATCCCTCACATCGAGATGGAATAACAAAGATTTTACTTTCAGCCAATAGGGCGTCTACATCATTTCGCTGCCCCAAGAATTTAACTTTATCTGATAGCCCTAACTTATAAACTTGATTTTGAAGATTTTCCCGTTCTGGGCCATCGCCCACAAGAATCAACTGCCAATTATCATGGTTTTCAATTTTTGAATATGCTTCTATTAATCGGTCAAATCCTTTTTCAGTAGACAATCGCCCAACACCAATGACCCAATTTTTTTTTCTTACATTAGAATAACTCGATATGTCTCTTAAAGAGTTGGGAATAATGACCATGTTGAGATTATTGCCAAATACTTGAGTTTTGTAATCTGCGGCCATCTGAGATTGAGCGATAATGCCGGTTGCACTACGGTAAGTGATTTTTTTCATAAAATTCTTGAAGAAGCCCAGGTTCTGCTTTGGACTGATTTGGTCTGATATGTAAATGGGGTATCCAAGATTTTTATTGGCAATAAGGGCAATGGGATTAATAATATCGCCAAATACCATGATAGTATCGGGCTTTATTTGTTTTAATTGGTGGCGGATAAATCGGATAGTCTTATAATAGCTTATAGTTTTTTTTATTGGTTTTGTCGTGTGAGGGAAAGGCGGTTCCAAGTATACGACTTTGGAGTCCAATTCATAAAAATGGTTTCCTGCCCGGCATGAGATATAAGTGACTTTATGGCCTCTTTTTACAAAATGAGCCGATAAAATAGAGAGTGCGCGTTCAATCCCTCCCATTTGGCGAGAGGGGGCTATGATACAGATATTTTTGGTATTCATTGGGGTATGTTATGATTACTGATAATTTGCCCTAAAGTGTCACTTGACATAAATTCGACATCTGGCCATTTTTTGACAATACGGGAAAGAAGAGTTTTAAATTTGAAGAGATTATTGTCTCGGTATTGTTTATCGAGCGTCCCTATAAAATTCAAGCGATGAGTACTTATTATCGCTGGTTTATGGCATTTAAATGCGATATTAATTCTACTTAGGCATTCATCGACCCAATCTATCGCATCGCCCTTATATGGCTCAAAGAAGGCGTTTCGAATCAAATACCTTTGCCCGTGCGAATTTTTCTCTCCTAAATAGTGATAGACGCTTTTACATTGAACGGGACTATCTTTGTAAGGAAGTTGTTGATAGGCTAAGCCTTGTATATATTTTACTCCAACAGAAGCCAAGGTCTCTTCCAACTCATTACGCCAGGTATAGCAAGGCGCTATAAAAGACTCAGATTCATAGCCGTAAAGCTCTTTAAATAACCTTGTTCCATCTATAATGGACAGCCGCTCTTCTTCGAGGCTATCGGTGGCATAATTTGCAAAAGCATCCATGTACCGGGTTTTTACCTTGGATGATGCCTCCTTGGTTAATCCAAAATGTTTTTGATGGAATGACAGCGTGGTAATCTCATCTTCGGCTTGAAGAGCCTTTATCCATTGATAACCGTTAAGGTGTTCTCGCCCATGGAACTGGGGCCTCCAAACTCCTTGGGTTATTCCTTGCTGAATCAATTCGTAGCTATGCTCGCAACCGGGATAATTTTTATAAGTTACGGTTACAGGTTCATAGAAGTACCCTGACATCCGTTCTTCACTAATGCGTTTAAAGTCTGGATTTGCCACTACACTATTGGCTGTCATAACCACACTATTCCCGTTTGAGTCATTTGTACTGGCTAATACATCAAATAGGGCAGAAAGGTCATCTTCGGTTTCTAAAGAATCATATCTTGAGAATGCGCAATTATCGACATGTATTCCTCGGCTTAAGAGGTCTTGATACACCTCTCTAGAGGGCATTCTTATACTTCCCCAGTCGTCACTTTCGATAACGATAATGCGTCGAGATGTGTGCCATCCGAGAATTTGTGACAGATAATGTTTTGCGGTTGAAATCATTTTGAACTCAATATATTGTAAAGTTTTTCGCTGTCAATAAATTCGACATCGGGCCATTTTTTCACAATAGTTTTCAATAACAATGATAGTTGCTTTAATGTTTTATCTCGATTCTTGGGGAATATAGAACCGATATAATTTACCCGATGAGAATTTATAGTGGCAGGCTTCCCCCAGCGAAAAGCGATATTAATTTCCTTCAGGCACAGGTCTACCCAATCCAAATCATGATTTTTAGAGGGCTCGAAGGTGCAATTCCTGCGCCAATATATTTGGTGAGTTGCGCTCATATCCCCCCATTTTTTATTGATGATTTTTATTGTTCCATCTTTTTGAGGAACAAAATGTTGACCGGCTTGCAAGCCTTTAATTCCATGCCTCGATGCAACTTCTAAAATTTGACTATTGACAACTCCGCATGGAGGACAAATGGAAGAAGCCTTATAACCATATACTTTTTCAAATAGAGCTGTCCCATCTTCTATGATCAAATTTAAATCATCTAACTCCTCAATATGATCATACGCGAAAGCGGGGAAATAGGTCTGATGAACAGGGGTGTAAGCCATCTCTTCTCTTGAAATAATCAAACATTGGTTATCGTAGGCTAATTGCTCCTTGAAAGAATACGAATTGATTGCCTCCATCCATCTTTTTACATGAAGATGCTCTCGTCCATGGAATTGAGGCTTGTATATTCCGTTTGCTATACCTTGTAGAATTAAATCGTGTGATTTTTCAGTATGACTATGTCTTTTATAGGTTTCTGTTATCGGTTCATAGATATATTCCTTTTTTTGCTTCTGTTCTATTAATTCAAAATTGGGGTTGGCAGAGACAGCCAATGGAGTTATGACAGCAGGATGTCCAAGACTATCTTTTACACCGGTAAGGACTTCAAACAATGCGGTTAAATCATCCGTAGATTCTAAAGAGTCATATTGGTCAAAATAATCTTTATCAACATGAATGCCTTTGCTTAGCAAAAGGTCATACACTTTCTTGCTGGGCATGCGGATACTACCCCAATCGTCGCTCTCAATAAGTACATAGCGTTTATTTGTACGCCACCCTATTGCGTTTATATAATTTTTGGCAAGGATTCTTTTGAAGTTCATTTTGTATATTATTTCATGCTTCTTATTGTAAGGCTTTTACATAGATTGTTTTAATATAAATTTTAATCAAGAGCCCCGTTTCTAAAAACTTTTGTTCGCTATAATAGCCGTTGTAAATAAGGATTTTATAAAAAAATCATATTATATTTCCTATCACTGTAAAAATCACATTGCTAAAAAATAATTCAATAAATGAATAACCGATACGACTAATATATATAAATACCACACCATAGAGTATACCAACTATAAATAAAGTGTTAAAGATGTATTTGTATTTATGATATATTTTTATTGCTCCATCTTCCATAAGAAATGCAAATAACATGTATAGGGAAAAAAGACTTGTCACATGATAAAATCGTTCACCATTACTAGCACTCGCCACAATATTAGCTAATGAAAATAACAAAATAATAAGAGTAAAGTAAGATGTCGCTTTCTTGTCTTTATGGTTTTTTCTATATAGCAAAAGAGAGAGAAGTACTACTCCGCTCATAATAACGTAAGCTCTGACGTCAACCAAAAATCTAGATACCTTACGATTGTCATTGCCTTTTTTAGATGCGTCTTCATAATTTGCTATCATAGTTTCGCGTCCATCCTCGGAAGCGTATATCGACACAGTACTAGAGACTGACTTACTTAAATTATTCTCTGCGAACTTATTTATCATAGTAGATGTTGAAGCTGTCTGAAATATCAGAGACATTATGAAAATACACCATACTATTTTTATCTTATTTTTTAGATAAAAGTACAGAAATGGTAATGGTAACAAAATAAAAAAACTAAAATGGAATATTAGAGTTAACAGTATCAATCCATAAAATAATTTCCGTTGATTAAAGAAAATTTCCAGCATACACCAAATAAAATAAAAAGTTCCAAATGCAAATCGAAGGCTATTAAAGAATGTAAATGGTGTAATTAGGAATAAGGCATATATGAAATATTTAGGAACTCTATGTTGCTCGTATTTTTGTATTATGATTCTAAAACCTAATAAAAACAATATCGTGTAGAGGATATAATAACATACAGCCAAGAAGCGAAGATTATCGCTAATCATACATAATAACTTCCCTGAAACACTCAAAAAGAAATCTTTTTCAAGGAATATTTGTATCCATGTGTAGTATTGAGCATCTGCTGCTCGCTGTAAGTTACGAATAATATCAGAGTTGTAACCACTAAAAGCATAGACTTCAACTGTTAGACCAAGCATTATAGCCATAAATAAACTGGCAACAACAAAGCCTTTTGTCCTTACATCTCTTAATGAATATATGTAAGCTCCCATTGGCCATAAGAGCGATAAAAGGAAAATCATATGCCTTATTAATTATATTTTGACATATGTAAAACATGTCTTAAAATTAAAATGTTAATTATATAGCTTATAATGCTATTTATCGCTAATCCTATTGTTACTGAAGTTAATACATTATATGGCAGTATATATGTCATAATAAGTGGATATACAAAACATCCGGCAAAGTCTATAATTGCATATATATATGAGTAACGAAATGCTTTAAGTGTATTTAGAATCCATGAAGTAGTTGCAGAACTTGTAAAAATAAATGCAATAGCCATAATTCTCATTGGCCATAATGCTTCTACATAATTTGGGAAAAAGGTGTCTAACAACCATGGCGATAGAATCCATATAAAAACAGCAATAGGCAATGACACAATAGGTAATAATACAACCATCTTTTTTACTGGGTTCCACATCGACTTTGCAAGTCCTGTTTTACCATATAAATATCCCATTTGCGGATGAAAAAATTGGGCGACTTGAGATGGAATTAAACAAATCAAACTTTGAATTGCTGTTGCGGGAGTGAACAAACCCAATTTTTCAACCCCTCCTCTAAAAATGATTATCCATCGAGGCAAGGTTTGTGCCGCTGTTCTCAATTGGACTAAAACCATCAATGCTATACCAATTTTGCCCATATGCATTATTGTAAGTTTTTTGATACAAGGTTTAATATGTTTAAACGGAGCATACTTAAGCATTAATACCACATTAAACAAGTTAATAATAATGTTGTATAATAATATCCCCCAGTAATGGTATAGATATACAAAAATGGTGCATAAGAGTATAAAAGGAATTTCTATTTTAAATATGGTTGATAATGCATCAAAAGCTTTAGCTGATCTAAAACGAGCAATAAAATGTAATTGAAAGGAAGAACAAATAGCGACTAAAGTGATAGTTAAAATCCCTGCTAAAATATCAATATTGCCAGAAATACCATACACGATAGCAGTTATTAACCCTATTATTCCAATAATTATCGATATAATAATCGCATATCCATATCCATTCGCAATTAAGGTTTCAGCATCGTCTTGTTTCCCACCGCCTAATTTAACAGGCAACTCTATATTCAATCCACTTTGAATTCCCAGTTGGAGAAATGGCGCATATGCTAAAAATATAGAGACAGTATTCCATTTGCCTAATTCAAGAGGTGTTAACCAAAGCATAACTGCAATTCCAACAGCAGTTGTAGATAGGGACTTTAAGGTGGCCCAAAAGCTATATGTGGCCCCTGTCTTTATAATAGAATTATTTTTTATATATTTCCGAATATTCATGACACTACTTAATTTCTGCAATATCATTTACTTCTGTAATATGTGAAGTCGGGTTAATAATTTCCAATTGAGATAGCACCTCAACATTGTTATATAATCTATGTGTCCAATAGAAGCGACAATTAGGATTATTTGTAATTAGTGCAGTAGAATAGCGACTAACAATTATTGAGTCTTTCATAGAAGCTATAATTAACTCTGCAGGAACGATATCCTCTAAATAGGAAAAACCGGCAATTTCATCATATAATGAAAGTTGTTCTTGTGAAATATTGGGATGCTTTTTAAATAAAAATGGTTTATCTTGATTATTAGAGATTATTTCTTTAATTATTTTTATTTCCCTTTTTCTCAGCAACTTGCTTCTTATAGGCTGCCCAATATACAATATAATATTATTTAAAGGTACTGATGGTTTAAATTTAAATATTCTACTAACCTCAATGACCACATCATCATTTAATAGTGGGATAGGGATAATTTCCTTTTTGTTGGGAATGTATGGTAGTTTATTGGGATAGTCAACCCATAGTTGATTTATAAAACGTAATTTCCCATATTTGTAACTTTTAATGAATAATGTAGGAATAACAGCCCATCTTCTAAACATTTGCTTATAAAACTCAAATGTTTCTTTCAAACAATTTAATAGCAGGAACCTTCTATGCCATATTGGATAAGGTTTTAGCCCATCTTGCACTAATGCGACATTAACGTTTAACTTGTTTAAATGATAAGATAAATAAATATTGTCAGAGCTATTGTCTTGAAAGAAAAAGAAATTTTTAGGGTTTAATATCTCAAATTCTTTTAGCGTGGAATAAACACCATAGTTTATATGGGGAAGACGCCTAGTATGTACATTAGGCAAGCTTGATTTAATCTCGCCTTGTATTCTGTGCTCTGAAGCAATATAGATAAAATTATTATCATCTTTGTATTTGTCAAAGATGACTCGGAATGTCGTTAAGAGGTGATACTCTGTGTGTACTAGAAAAATATTATTCATATATGCTCAGTTAAGCACTTATTTCATATGTCTTACTAAATCTTGGGCCTTTTGATATTCTTGCGGTGTACCTATATCGATCCATGTTCCGTTTAGAGGATACCTAATGACCGTCTTATTTTGCGAAATAAGTTTTTCAATCAAATCAGTGGCATTGAAAAAAGTATCTTCAGGGATTTCATCCAATGCGGATTTCCTAATCAAATATATACCGGCATTGACATAGTAATTATACTTGGGCTTCTCGACCAGACCGCAAATGTTACGTCCATCCAAATCAAAGATACCGAAAGGTATACTGATGGAATATGGGACTGCTGCCACGGACATTTCGGCATTGTTTTCCTTGAAATGTAGAAAGAAATCCTCGTAATCAATATTTGTAAAGAGGTCGGAATTCATCACAAGAATAGTGTCGTTGTAAAAATTCTCTACAAACTTGATGCTGCCGATAGTACCCAAGAATTTGGGTTCATGTACACAATTTACCTTTACATCATTTATAGTCCTCAAAAAATGCTCCTCTAATTGCTCTCCTAAATAATTTACAGTAACAGAAATATTTTTTACTCCATAAGATACAAGGCTGTGAATGTTATAGTCAATAATACATTTTTCACCCACCTTTAATAAGGGCTTTGGCGTTTTTTCCGTTAGAGGTCGTAACCTTTCACCCTTACCTCCAGCCATTAACACTGCATCAATGGGAAGCTTGGTCTTATATTTCTCAAGATTTATGATTTCTACAATACAATTATTTGCATCAAGGATTGGCACAAGTTTCATTTTTTTCTCCTTCTGTTGGCGCAAGCAGTTGACAAGTTCACCCACATCTTCACGTATATAATTGAAATCACGATGCATTGCAGTACTAACTACATCTTTTAGTTGTAAATTTCTAATCAATGCGCGACGCGTATCACCATCAGTGAGTGTACCTATCATTCGCGATTGTTCGTCAATAACAAATAAAACCAACGGTTCCGGAGACTTCAAACTATTAATCTGAATCAACGCATCTAAAAGTGTCTTATCCTGAGAAATAATATGACTTGCTTTCATATTTATATTAATTTTTCATTGATAACAAATTCAGCTAATTTCCAATCGAACATTGTATCTAAATCAATTGAATGAATTTCATCCATCTCATATTTTCGGATCCTTTGAAATTTAGAAAGAGGCATCTGTCTCAGACTTAATACATTAATGACATATACAGCTCCATTGTACCTCCACATTTTTGACATATCCTGCCTACGCGTATATGCTGTCTCTCCCAGAATATTTTTCAGAAGTCCTTCTTGATCCTCTTTATAATAATTCCCGGAAGCATCGGTTACGCTGACAACCATATCAATGTCATCAGAGTAGAGAGCAGATGCTTTTTCAACATCCCCCTTTGTCCTAAAAGGAGAGGTGGGTTGCAGCAAAATCAATTTTTTATACTTACGATTTATAGACTCATAGAAATCCAAGGCATGAAGCAAAACGTCATAAGTGCTACACTGATCTGTTGCCAAATAATCAGGACGTTTGAACGGAACCTTTAAGCCATAGTTTTCAACAACCTCTATAATCTCGTCATCATCCGTTGAGACGCAAATGTTATTGTCCAGAGTTATTGCGCGCGCGCAGTCTATTGCATATGTAATTAATGGTTTCCCATTAAATATATTAATGTTCTTGTGCGGAATACCTTTGCTCCCACCACGGGCTGGTATAACAACCAATGTATCTGCATCCATAATTAGACTTATTTGCTTAATTATCCATAAAGCGTGTTATAATAGCTTGTTTTATGGCACTAATGCTATTTCCCGTACCGTATATATATTCTTGTTCTGGAAGAGAATATTTGCCATCTATCACATCAGCTATAAGTTCTGATACTTTATCCGGGTTATCATCTACGTTTAATACGCTTTTCGGGGAATTTCTACCTTGTTGACGATTCCCTACATTAATTGTAAATTTAGAGAAGTAGGGAACTTCTATAATTCCACTACTGGAATTACCTACTACAAAAAGAGAATTTAGAATGGCATTATAATAATTTTTCATACCTAAATTAGGCACAATTATCACGTTATCGTTTTCTTTATACTCTTCAATTTGTTGTATTATAGCATCGCTACCATCATCATTATTCGGATATGTCACCAATACCTTTAACCCTTTATTTATAACTGTATTAACCGTTGCCTTAAGGCATAGTGGTATCCGATTAGCTCCAATGGTTTGTGAATGATACGTAATTAGCACGTACTCATTATTATTCAACCTTTCATCTATCTCTGATACGGTATGCTTTTCTTTAGAAAATGAAAAAATGTTGTCAACAGCGGAAGACCCAACTAAGTAAAGATCTTTTTGCCTTATTACAGGTATTTGCAATAGCCTTTCATAGGCATATTTATTGGAAATTAAATGCAGAGATGATATATTTGAAATATTATAACGATATATGTTGTCAACAGCTCCTTCTGTAATCTGGCCTCCTGCAAAATGTATTACCGGAATTTTAAGAAAATGAGCGGCTAAAGCAGCAGCATATGCTTCAAGCCTGTCGCCGATAAGATATACGGCATCTAAAGATAATGGTTGAAGCCCATTGTATAAGACTGTAATAAGAGAGGTAAAATCAACTGATTTTTCCCTTTGTTCTTCTGTATAGCATGGAATGGGAACAACAGGTGCTAAATTATCATTTTCTATTTCAGAAACAGTATATCCATATTTTTTCTGAAAGTGCATTCCCGTTGCAATGATACAAACATTAAAACGATCGTCCGCCGCTAAGGAACGAATAACGTTCTTCATAACCCCATACTCGGAACGGGCTCCTGTTATAAATCCTATTTTCATGCTAAGTCGGTTTCATAAATAACCCTATCAGCCTCTTTGTCAACCGTCAATTTCTTACCAATTACCAAATCCGTATGTATTGGAAGTATACCTGTCCCAGGACGCTTGAAACAAATGTCCTCCATCGTGATAATGTCTCCTTTCTTCATTGCATGTTTAGTGATGATGCTTTTACGTGCTACACGTGCAATTTCACGCTGACTTTCACTAAAACTTCTTTCTCTTGTTCCCATAGCAACCTCTATATGGCGAATTGAAGATACCAAGGATTGAAGTTCTACAATATCTATTGAGGCTTTATGATCCGGGCCATTCGCATTTTTATCCAATGTAACATGTTTCTCTACCATGGTAGCCCCCAACGCAACAGAAGCTATCACACAATCATTTCCGACTGTATGATCAGAGAATCCGACATTGCAGTTAAATCGAGATCGTATCTCCAATATATTGCGAAGATTAACCTCCTCAAACCTAGCCGGATAATTTGAAATGCAATGAAGTATTGTTATGTCTTTTTTGAAATTTCTATTTAATAAATCGACAGCCATCTTTACCTCATCATAAGTAGCCATACCTGTCGATAATATAATGGGCTTATCCTGTTCTGATATATAATCTACCATATCCATCGAAAAGATCTCTCCGGAAGCTATTTTATAATATGGCATTTCAAAATGTTTGTCAAGGAACAACAAACTTTCCATATCAAATGCTGTACAGATATAATCGACATTTAATTCTTTGCATTTATTATAAAGAAGTAAATGTTCATCACGTTTTAACTGATAACGCAAAGACATTTCTCGCGCGCCCTTAGCCGAATCATTTTTTTTCTGATATGATGCTTTAAATGAATCATCACTATAAAGCATATAAGGGTCTGTCATTTGGAATTTTACAGCATCAACACCTGTTGCAGCAATTTTTTCAACCATTTCTAATGCAAGCCCAATATCTCCATTATGATTCGGGCCGACTTCGGCTATTATATATACGTTGTTATTCATATATTTTAGTTATTTTAGCAGGTATTCCAAAATATAAACCAGATATTTCACAATTTTTATTAACCATGCTACAAGCTCCTATTACACAGTTGTCGTTAATTATTAAGTCATTGGTAATAACTGTATTAAATCCTACAAATACAGATTTTCCCAAATGGATTCCTCGTCCAATAGTACATCCAGAAACTACTTGAGAGAAAGGTTCGATAATTGTATCGTGTGATATTATAGCATTATCACCAATCATTACACAATCCCCAATTTTGCAATTACTTTGAATAATTGCGCCATCTCTTAAAATAACGCCCTTCCCAAGAGTAACTCCTTTATGAACAATAACATTTTGCCCTTTAATTACAGGTAACTTAAAGCCAATAGTGATAAGATTATTAAAAATTTTCTGTTTAATAACAGTATTGTTGAGCTTATTCCCTACACCAATTGCCGCATTGTGAACACCGGTGCTATAAAGTTTCGTTAAAATATCATCTGTCCCTAAATAATTATATCCCCAAAAAGAACCATGATCTTGTAAATCTGTGTATCCTACAATCTCATATTTATCCATGTTCTCTATATAATTAATTATATTTCCAATAAAACTTCCACCTCCCACAATTACAATTTTCTCCATATTCATTATTATGATTAATAGTTGCGTATAAAAATTTTTGTTATCTTACACTACTCGGGATATTCACAACCCTATCAGCAAACCAAATTGTATTCTCCAAACCATCATTCTCGCAATGCTCAAACATAGGCAGGCGGTTCATGAGTTCCCAAATAGGACGTGTCATCACACCGTTGTCATTGGTCTGTTGCAGGAATGCCTGCTGCGCTGCTTTATCTTTCAGAATTACCGCATTGAGCCAATAGTTTGAAAACGTATTTTCGGGTTCCGTGAAGAAATCGATGCCGTCAACATTTTTGAAAAGCTCGGTATATTCGGCAGCAACCTGTCGTTTGCTCTCAATAAATTTGTCAATATTTTCCAGTTGTGCGCAACCGAGTGCCGCATTGATATTGGGCATTCGATAGTTGTAACCTATATGGTCGTGACGGAACTCCCACCTGTGCGGAACTTTCGCTTGTGTTGTAAGGTGCTTTGCTTTTGCTGCAAGCTCCCCATCATTAAAAAGCATCATTCCGCCACCGCCGGTTGTGATTGTCTTGTTACCATTGAAGCTGATTGCGCTAACCTTGCCAAATGTACCGGTATGTTTACCCTTATAAAGGCTTCCGATACTCTCTGCAGCATCTTCCACGACCTCAATATGATATTCTTCGCAAATTTGGATTAACTCCTCAATATGAATAGGATGACCGAAAGTATGCATAGGAACGCATGCCTTTACCCTGCGGCCTGTGTTTTTGTTGAAGCATTCTCCGTTTCTAATTTCTGCGTTCTTTGCCAACCAGTTCTTTACAGCAATCGGTGACAATCCCATTGTATCTTTATCAACATCAATAAAAACAGGATGAGCTCCTATATAACTTATTGCATTACATGTCGCAATGAATGTAAGAGCCTGAGTAAGAACTTCATCATTTCGTTCCACACCGACAAGCATCATTGCCATATGGAGGGCACTGGTTCCACTAACACAAACTACCGCTTTCTTGGCTCCTGTATAGGCAGCCATATCATTCTCAAAGCGGTCCACAAATTTACCTACACTGGAAACGAAAGTAGTATCGATACACTCTTCCAGATACTTCTTCTCGTTTCCCATAAACTTCGGAACACTCAGAGGGACAAATTCCTCTGTTCCATAAAGTTTATGAATGAAAGAAATTACTTTTTCATACATGATATATTTCTATGATTACATCTTTTGATCCAGATTTTTACCCTTCTCTTCGTGCTCAAAATTTGGCAAGAACGATTTCAAGGCAGCAACGATTTCTGCTTTCGTGAACTCTTCTTTATGGAAGATTGCTTCTAGGTCAGTGAAGAAGGACTCAACCTCATCCATTGGGCGATGTGTTGTTTCTTCAATAACACCCAAAGACTGGAATCTTTCCATATTGATTTTCTCTCCAAGTATATAGAATTCTTCGAAGCCTTTTTCGCCGGTTGTATCGCTTGAGAAATAAACTACTGGATACTCCTTAGAATTCTCTGTCCTCTGGGCAGCAAACTTTCTTGCTTCACTATCCGATGAGCACTGCTTCTCTTCATATCCTGCTGTCTTTACAAACTTCTCGCAGAAACTGCTGAAAGTAATCATCTGGTCTTCCCCAAGTTTAGGGAAGAAAATCTCGCCATTATTACCGAGGATGCAAGCGAGCATGCAAATCTGACCGCTCTCCTGAGGGGAAACGAAGTATCTCTTCACATCATTCGGAGCAGCAAGAGGCTGCTGTTTCATAAGGCGCTGTATCCAACCATCGGGAAGGGAACCGTTAGAGAAAGCAACATTAGCAAAACGAGCAGTGGTTACAGGGAATTTATTGCAATAGGCCATAATCATATCCTCCATGACACGCTTGCTCGCTCCCATGATATTCACTGGATTGGCAGCTTTGTCTGTACTTACACAGAAGAAATGTTTAGGAGGATACTCGCAAAGCAAATCCATAAATTTCTTTGCCTTGATATCGTTGTTCTCTATGAGGGCCTGAACCGAATATTTGTCCTTTTCGCTACGGACGTGCTTATGGGCCGAGAAATTGGCAACAATATCAAAACCTTTCCCCTCTCGGAAAATCCTCGCAAAAATAGGGTCTGCGAAATTCAATGTATATGCACGGTACTCCTCGGGAATGTACATTCCATCGGTGGAACGCAGGTCGCGAGTGAGTTCCGCAAGACCGTTTTCATTCAAGTCGATAACAACCAGTTTTGAAGGTTTAAATGGAAGTATTGCCTTTATAAACGATGAACCGATGCTTCCAGCACCGCCAATTACACAAAGGCTTTTGCCTTCCACTTCTCGACTAATTTGTTCCTTATTATTTTCTATATCTGCTTTGAACAAACTTTCTTTACGGAAAGTCACATTCTCAGATATGAATTTAGAAATGTTTAACATTTGTGATTATTTAGACTTTTAATTAAAATGTCATCTATACTGACTGGAGAATAAGTCCTATTCTTTGCATTAAACAAGATTGTGTCTGATTCCAAACACGTAAGAGTATGCCATTGACCTACCGGTACCTGGAGAATAAAGTTATCTGTTCCTGCTTTCAAAATATAGGATGCAGCTAATTCACCATTATCATTATAGAAATCTTCCAGCATGGCACCCCGCAAAACAATCACAGTTTCTGATGTATTTTGATGGCGATGTATAGGGAATATCGTTCCCGGTTCCAAGGCATTGAATATTCGTTGACTTTGGTCGTCCATAGACGTACGCATATCATAATTTATACATAAGCATTCTGATGCCTTGGCTTTTTCTGATAAGCTATCAAAGAAACATTTATCGAAAATCATTTAAATCTAATCCCTCTTAAAAATATCCCTAGTATACACTTTTTCAAGCACATCGTCTAAGCATGAATCATAACGATTTGCAATAATCGCATTTGACAACATCTTAAATTTTTCAAGATCATTCATGACTTTACTACCAAAGAACAGAGTTCCATCCTCAAGCGTAGGCTCGTAGATAATGATTGTAGCCCCTTTGGCTTTGATGCGCTTCATTACACCCTGAATTGAGGATTGGCGGAAGTTGTCTGAGTTTGATTTCATTGTCAGACGATATACTCCAATAACTACCAGCTGCTCTTTGTTTGTGTCCCAAACACTTGAGCCAACGTAATATCCTGCTTTTTTCAAGACCTGGTCTGCGATAAAATCCTTTCTGGTTCGGTTGCTTTCTACAATGGCGCTCATCATGTTTTGAGGAATATGGTCATAATTTGCAAGCAACTGCTTGGTATCCTTTGGCAAACAGTAACCTCCATAACCGAATGATGGATTATTGTAGTGTGTGCCGATTCTAGGATCAAAACCGATGCCTCGTATGATTGCCTGAGAATCAAGTCCCTTGACCTCTGCATATGTGTCAAGTTCGTTGAAGTAAGATACACGCAGAGCGAGATATGTGTTGGCAAAGAGTTTTACGGCCTCTGCTTCTTTCAGCCCCATAAACAATACATCGACATTCTCCTTGATTGCTCCTTCCTGAAGCAGACAGGCGAATGTCTTAGCTGCTTGTTCGAGTTTTGGCATATCTGCAACTGCACGAATTGCAGAGTTCTCTTCTGCAAACTCTTCTGATTCGATGATTTTCGGAATACCTACAATAATACGACTGGGATATAGGTTGTCCTTCAATGCCTTGCTTTCACGAAGAAATTCCGGAGAGAAAAGAAGGTTGAACTTTTTTACTCCTTTTTGGGCATATTTTACATAAAGATTACGACAATAGCCCACCGGGATAGTTGACTTTATAACCATTACAACCTCCGGATTCACCTTCAACACTAAGTCAATGACTTCCTCTACATGGCTTGTATCGAAATAGTTTTTGATTGGGTCATAGTTTGTAGGTGTAGCAATAATCACAAACTCTGCATCGACATATGCAGAACGCGCATCAAGTGTCGCTACGAGGTTCAATGGCTTCTCTGCCAAATATTTTTCGATATAATCATCCTGAATTGGAGACTTTTTACTGTTAATCAAATTAACCTTTTCAGGAACGATATCAACTGCTGTAACCTGATGGTGCTGAGATAAAAGGGTGGCTATGCTCAAACCGACATAACCAGTGCCCGCTACTGCTATTTTCATATTATTTAAAAGTGTATATTTTTATTAATAAAGACTTTTCACAGAATTTTTTTAGAGGCGATTTTTTGCACCATGTTTTCTATTTTGCTTCTACTTTACATAGAATTGTTCCAAGGACATTACTCAGAATCGTCATCTTTTTTCGACCTTATACTGTGGTGTTATGTTGGAGTTTATCTGTTTGTTCATTACACTGAATTTTGTCAAATTGTTCGAAGACGGAGTTTTTGGAGATGAACTCTGGGACTGTCTTTTTCATGAGACGCACCATTTCTGGAATTTTGACTTCATGGGAGAGGTTTTCGAGTTGGCGCGCTACAATTAGAGCGTCGTCGTAGTCGTATTGACGGACTTTTGCGATTCGTATTCTGTTGTGGCCTGTGGGCATTGTGTTCTCAGAGTTCGAGAGGACTTCCTCGTAGAGTTTTTCACCGGGTCTCAGTCCCGTGTATTCTATTTCGATATCCTCTCCCGGGATAAGTCCTGCCAGTTCTATCATTCTTACAGCCAGGTGTGCAAGCTTCCGGGATTGCCATGAAGAAATGAGTTATTTCCGGGCGTGTCACCGTTATCGGTCCACCCTTGGCAATCTGTTCACGGAATCTCGGTATGACCGAACTGTTTGACCCTAGCACATTACCGAACCGAGTTGTAACGAACTTGGTGTAACCACAGTGTCTTCTCTGCTCGATTTCACCCCCCTGAGTCTGAACGTATATCTCGGCAAGACGCTTAGTGCAACCCATGATGTTAGTTGGGTTTACAGCCTTGTCCGTTGAAACCATCACCATCATCTCCACATCGTATTCGATGCGCTTGTCTGCTACGTTTCTCGAGCCGGTGGCATTTACCAGCACCGCCTCGCAAGGATTCTCGTCCATTAGCGGGACATGCTTGTAGGCAGCAGCATGGAACACCACCTGCGGATGCCATTTTCGGAAAGCATAGTCAAGGCGAAGTTTTTGTCTGACATCGCCAATCCCAGGAACGAAATCCAGTTCGGGGTATCGTTCTTCGAATTCAAGACGAATATTATGCATCGGTGTTTCGGATTTCTTTCAGATTTATCTTTACCTCGTCACGGCCGAGGAGATCCTCGATTTTTATCTGGCGTATGTTCTGCTTCATTAGTCTGCCGTCAACCACCTCGTCAATTCCCTGTGCTATCAGAACATTCAGTCCGCAGTCGACACAGAATTTCACAAGCCGTTCCTACTCGTTTTGTACATCATTCTCTATGGCAAATAGGACATCGTTAATTCTATAATTTTCTTTCAGCTTCTCTATACTTTTCAAGTCCTTGAAGTTGTAAACCGGAGATTCTGATATTTTATAATCTTGCAACTTGTTACCATAACTGAGGAATCCTGCCACCTTATAGTGAGGGGATGCGGCAAGTCTAGTAATAACAGCAACACTCTTATCTCCAGTTCCGTAGATAAGTATTCTTTCCACATTATGTTGCTGTTTGCCAGAACGCTCCCTGATGAGGTTGTACGTCACAATCATTGCAATGCGCATTACTACCAACATTGCAAACAAGAGTAACAGGTCAAAAATCAATGCAACTCAGATTACAGAGGACAAACCGACAGGTGGCACTGTATATAAAAGTACGAGCAACGCCACGAATTTACATATCACGGCAAGAGTAATCTTGCGCATTAAATGCAATGTGGAGTGGCGTATGATTGTCTTCTGTGTCTTGAACGCCGTAAAGAAAAACCACGAAAACAGGAGTGCCCCGGAGAGCCACCATATCGCGGTAGTCGCACTAATCCCACTTGGTGAGAAGAACAGTTTTGCCAAAGAAATAGCAAACAATGACGTTATAACTGAAGCATCTAAGTCTAAACATAAAACCACAGCAGAGCTTAGGTAACTCTTGTGGTATAGTCTTTCAAGATAATTCATATAAAAATGGTGGGCAAAGGTTTTTAATCTCTCTATCACAGACTCACTTTCGGGGGAATGGGGGTTAGTTGTTTACTCATAGGCTATTATATTTCAAGAAACACTTCTGCCTGTATAATTATCATCCTACATTGCATCTTTAAAGTCGTTCACTTTCTTTGTGTGCCATTTGCCGAACTTTTGTTGGTCAACTTCATTGACCGTGAATTCCATGTAGTCCGCATCCTGACGAGATGCAAAATGAGTCTTCATCCATTGTTTGAGTTTCTTTTCAGGGACAGAAACTCCGACAATAGCAAACGGATAATTCGGATTATTCACTATAAACAATTCCAAATTGCCAAAAATCCTTGTCAGGAAGTAAGCTGAACGCTCGAAAGCAGTCCAGTAACCGCCCGTGCCATACAAGCACATTTTGTCTGTGTTGTTGACCTCTCGTTTGGCAATATCAAGGGATTTCGTGTTGATTAAACGAACTAAACGAACGCCGCACGGTTCGTTGTAGTCTGACCTATACATATTATTCAATTGTAATGTATTCAGGAGATACTTCCACTCCTACAGATAGCAAGCCTTTTAATTCAACAATAAGATACTTCTTCTTACTACCACGCAGTTTCAAGAGTTTGCCGTCAAATGTATCCAATGGACCTCCGACGATACGAACCTGATTTCCATACATATCAGGAGTAAGTTCACCGGGGAGATAATATTTCGGTCGATCTGATGTCCTTACAACGTGAATAAAACGCTGCATTTCTTTTTCTACAATCGTTATGGGGGTACGTTGTATGCCTTTCTTGTAGCGGTATTGGAGAGTTTGCGTTTTGGTTACTATCGGGTCAATATCATCTCGTAAACCGTGAACGAATAGCAAATCATGTAAAACAGGAACATTCTCCCTTATACGCTTTCCGTTTTTGATTTTCAATTGCTCTTTCATCGGAGTAAAGACTTCAAGACCCTCTTGTGCTAACAGTTTGTACGCAGGCAGCTTGGCATTGGGACGAGTGAAGTCTCGCATAGCATACCAGTTAACCTGATTTTTCTCCTCCGAATCAGCCATATTTACCCGATACAAGATAATTCTTTGAGTCCTGCAAGATTGTGTATTAATTTATAAATCAAGCAGTTACAAATAGCTATTTTTAAAATTAAGGATTTACATCCATGCCGTAACACATTCATATTTTACTCCATTAATCCATCTTATTATTTTTAATTTGACTGCAAGAAAAATCTTCTGTGTTTATGGTTTCTCCGTAAGAAATAATATGGTTCTATAACTAATTGTTATTCAAATAAATACTCGGATCAACTTGACAATTTTGTTAAGTTGGTCGAGTTTTTTGTAAAGTTTTAATCTGAAATGCCAATTTGAAGGTAAAAAATGGGGCACAAAAGCCTTTGTCGATATTTTTGATATTAAATCATTGAATATCAATCATTTAAATTGGGTGGAGTATTTTTAACCTCAAAAATTCCTAAAAAATAGATGCCTACAAATTTGTTCACCTCAAGGATTTTACCTTATTTTGCAATAAATTTATGGTTTCTTACGGAGAAATCACACGATTTAATCTTCCTAAAATCCCCTTATTTGCTTCATCTATAACAGAATTTTCGAGTGACGCTAAATAAATCTGTGTCGTTCTTTCACTGGTGTGTCCCATACCCTCACTGATGACAGAAATTGGCACATTATGGTTACGCGCCGTTGTTGCCCATGTATGCCTGGCGGTGTATGAGGACAGATACAAATGTTCTCCGATTTCTTCCCCTCATCTCTTCAACTTGCGATTGTGGTAACTCAATACAATCTGATACTGATTGTATGCTGTTTCCGGATCAGTTGCGGTAATGATAGGAAAGACATAAAGACTGCCAGCCGTTTCTGTTTCATATTATAAGAATAATCCAGAAGCTAAAAACATCAAATCAGAGGAAACAAGAAAACGATATGCAGACCCATCGGAAAGATACAAAACAAGTTTAGTTCAGAAAAAAGTCATGCGGACAATCCTGAAAGAGCAAAAAAGCAAGCTGAAAAATTAAGCCAAGTTTGCTCAACCCTAGAGGGAAGAAAGCGAATGAGCCAAACTATAAAAAGAGCGTGGGAAACAGAAGAGTACCGAGAGAAAATGGCTATTGCGCATAAGAATATGAATGGCAAAAAAATTTCGCAATTAACCCTTGAAGGTACACAGATAAAAGAATATAATTCAGCTACAGATGCAACTCGACAGCTCGGATATAGCTTTGGTGGTATATGTAGAGTATGCCGAGGAGAACGGCAACAATACAAAGCGTATCGATGGATATATGTTAATGAATAGTAATACAAATCTATTAATATATATAAAACCGAGCGTTATTTTGTTGCCGGTTTATTGCTCTGAAAGGCTAAGTTTATTGATTAATCTATTGATTTTCAATTAAATATGTGTTAAAATTTCAAATCTTGCATCAGGAAATAAGTAGTAATTACCAACGATTAACATATATCCTCAACTATTATTAAGGCGTTCGGGAAGAGTGCCTTTCTTTTTAGTCTTATAAGCGATAGTTATCGTTTATAGGGCTTTTTCAGCTCATTTTTGTAACGCATTTGTTGCTCGCTTGTTAATGCCCATAATTCCATTGGAAAGGTCGTGGAGAAACTTTACGCCATTTTACATGGTTTTACGGGATTTTACAGAAATAACGGAGAAATAAAGATGAAATAAAATGAGTAATAACCTGAAAATTAAAAAAATTTGCACTTGGTGCGGCAAGGAATTTATCGCCTAAAAGACAACAACAGCGTGTTGTTCCAAACAATGCGCCAATGCGTTGTACAAGAAAAGGAAATATGATGATGCAATCAAAGCAAATAATCAAATCGTAGAAAAACGAATTGAAGAAAAGCCTATCGGAAGCCTTAAGGATAAACCACTTCTTATAATCAGCGAAACTTCAATTTATCTTGGAGTTAGTCGACCAACCGTTTATAGTTATATTAAGCGAGGTGAATTAAAAGTCATTCGATTAGGTTACAAATATCTTCTAAAGAAAGAAGATATTGATGAGTTATTCAATCATCCAACATAATTTGTACTCCTATAAAGGAAAAAGCACCTATTACAGACTTCTACACTGCCGCAGAAAGTCAAAGAGAAATATCATATAAAATAGTCGTGGATATCTGTAGTAGTTAAGAAAAACAACATACTTCGAACTTTCAATCGTAGTAAAACTTACTGGAGCAAGAAACATATTGATGGGCAAATATCTATAGATGAAGCTTGTAGATTGACTGATGAGCATTATAAGAAGAAAAAAAACTAGTATCTTATCCTACACATTTTCAATACCTAAAAGAACTATTATATATAGAAACTGAATCTATTTAATTACACATAGATTCAGTTTCTATTCATTTAAGCTATTCCATGGATTCCCGAATAATCCGCCGAGTTTCTTTCTTATATTCCTTGCGGTCATATTCAAATCCTCTGCACATCATGCAGCTACACGGAGTACCTGTAGTTTTGTAAACTTGCGCCCATTTCTCTTTAGCCAATTCAAACCAATGAGGATGTTCATAGTAACTTCCATCCTTACGGAGGATACAATGCCCATAAGCGACATAAAGAATCATACGAGCTTTAAACACACGCGCCATTTGTTGGCGTCTCCACAATTTGTTTCTTTTGTCCATCGTCTCTTTCTATTAAAGTTAGGATGAACAATGATGTTACTTTTTTGAGACTTAATGTATCCATAGTATAATGCTTTATAAATATTATTCAGTCATAGACAGTAATATTTTGAACAGATAAATATATTGCGTATGTTTTACTATTCAAAATTTTACTGTTTTATAGTTTTCTGTGAAAGTCTACCAAGCCGTTCTCTTAATAATTCAACATACTTTTCTTTTAGTTCAATATTTAGGAAAGAGTTTTGAATGGCGGCTTCTAAATTAGGCAATAGTTTGATATACTTATTAATCAGACGTTCTATAACCACCCTCTCAATACCAAGATTTTCGGCTGATTTAATAAAATCCGCTCTTTGTAATTTCTTTTTCTGTCCATTCAGAGTCAAAGCCAACTCTTCATCATCTTTAGGATTGATGATAGCCGCATTCAGCAAGTCGTAAGCCGGAGTCAAACGTATTGTGTTATCCGACGCTTCGTATAAAGAGAAATTTTTCAAGTGCATATCGTTGTTCCCTGTCAACCAAGAGAAAAGCACCAACTCAAAAAAATTGGTCACATCCATTTTGGGCAAAGACGAGTATTTCAAAACCGCCTTACCGATACGCTCATAACTACTCTTATATTTATGCTCCGTTTGTCTTTCGGTCAGCTGACACATATCTTCCATCGCAATCTTCTCTCCGGTAGGAGTTCTGTCTATTCGACGGGTAAGATAGCAAAGCGTATTATCCGCCATCCGCATCAACGTGTGAGGAACCACATCAATACGTGCCACCTCTGCAAGTTGCATGGTCAAATCCTCTATCTCAGGCATCATTTCATATTGCGAGGTCTGCGGCTTACAAATGTAACTACCCCAAAGTCCGACAATAGTCAATCGCTTGCTGCCCTCATGTTCATTCAAATGCAACGATAACTTTGGCTGCACACCTGTTAAAGATGTTTGGTCTTGAATGATTTGCAGGGCAAGTTGGTCAAGTTGCTCTGTCGTATAATCAAGAACAGGCAATGTCGTTGTTCCAAAGAACTTCTTGATACAAGCTGGATGCATATCCTTTTCTCCCTTTAAGAGCGGACGATAGCAATATAAGCAGTTACACATGGTTTTCCTCCTTTTCTTCAATAGGGACAACACTTACTGCACCTATACAATCCTTACAACAGGTCAGCAACAAAGATATTCGGTCGAGTATGCTGATGTCTGTATTCCGCAATACCACATCCAGCAACCATCCTTCAGGAATCAGACCATCGAAAAAAGGAAACAACACAGGACTTGTATATGCTTCTTCTTGCAAAGGTAATGTCAAACTAACAGCCCTTGCCGTTTCCATAGAAAGATACTCCAAAAAATAGCGGAACTCATACCCAGCATCGTTCTCAGTCAAAATCCCGGCCAATTGGTCTTTGTAAAATATATGGGCTTGTCTCATTGATTATTTGTTTTTGAAGTGGCAATCATTTCATAATTAAAGAAATCAAGAAGCTGATTCACCTTATCAAGGCGCAATGTTCCTTTCCCTTGTTCAAGGTCACGAACAAAGCGAAGCCCCACACCGGACTTCAACGAAAGTTCTTCTTGCGTCAAATTATACTGCTTTCGCAACCTCTTGACTGTAGCGGACAAATTATTCATAAGCCTTCTTATTATATCATTTCGGGTACAAAGTTAATACAAAAATCAACTATTATATCAGAAAAGGTATAATTTAATTGATTTAGATAGAATTATATCAAATAGGGTATAATATAAGAAGATTCTGAGCCTTAAAGTAGTGCAATTCCAATAAAAACACTACTTTTGTATTCATCAAGCGTTCTGTAACATCCATGCGGAAATGTCCTATCATTCAATATATTGTATCTGATAGCGGATATTTCGCAAAACGGCTGAAAGAAAGCGGTACAACACGTATATGCAAAACAGTGAAATACAACAATTTGCATTTGTCACTAAATTCTGTATATTTGTAAAAACAGAGGTTGTATCGATTAAAATGAATTGTCACTGATAATCAGTAATATAAATATGTTGTATCGAAAAATAGGTATTGATTACCAACGATTAGCATATATCCTCAACTATCTTTTCGAATTCTGAGTAGATTGGAATTCTGAATTCTGAGAGCACTAACGCTAGTCATAATTCACCGACCTGTACAAGACTTTTCTTGGAGAAATTATTCAATCTCTTTATTACCTACGATGCAACCAATGATTGGAAATTTTGAACGAATAACAACATCCCCCCTTTTATCTCATCATTAATTTCATCAAAGAATCCGAGCCAACGATAATTCTTCCCTATAAAATACGTTGCCACCTCACAGTCAGAGTCTTTATTCATGTCATGTATAAACCGCCATAAGTTTCTAATCTTTTCAACAGGGATATGTTTGCCATTAATATTGAAGAACTGAATTATGTTCCCGTAATCCGACGCATTTCTATCTTTGACTACTGAAACACTTAATGGTGAATCGAGACCAAAATTAATCTTTTCAAAATGATAAACTACACACATATTGGATTACCATTTTCTGCATTACAGAGTCAAACAGATCTCTGCTGCCGAAGAATCTGTCGTATTGTCCAGTATTGCAGAAATACTCAAAAACTTGAGTGACTGTGTTGTGACGAATGTGGAATCCAACGACAAGAAAGAATTGTAATTAAAAGGACAAAAGAACATAGGAAGAAAATATTCTGCAAATTGGCAATGACAGGCATGCTCGCCGTATGTGCCGCTACGGTTCAAGTACAAGAGAATAAACTGTTGGAAATCACAGCAGCAAGTCCAATTACTGCAATTAAACAACGGCGCGAAAATGCCTCAGTTCGGTCTGGGACTATTTATAATACCTGACGGTAAGGTGACATACAATTCGGTGCGTGTCGCCTTGCGTAGCGGCTACCGGCACTTCTACCCGGCCTACGCCTATCGGAACGAGCGTAGTGTGGGGAAAGCCATCAGGGAAAGCGAAGTTCCCCGGAAAAAGAGCTGGATCACCTCGAAGTTATGGTCAAACGAATACGGCAAAGGCAAAATACTGGCCGCCATTGACCGGATGCTCGAACGTTTCGGTTTAGATTACCTCGACATGGTATACCTCCACCAGCCTGTAGGCGATTACGCGGGTATATGGAAAGAGTTGGAGAAAGCCGTGGAAAAAGGAAAGGTGCGTGCCATTGGCATCAGCAATTTCGATTACAAGGATGAACTGTTTGATTCGTTTATTGCAACCATGCGACAGAAGCCCGATGCAATGCAGATAGAGTGTCATCCCTATGCCCAGCGTGCCTATTGGCAGGAAAAGCTGAAAGAACTGGGAAGCATATTGGAATGCTGGCATCCGCTCGGTGGCAGGGCAAGCAACGGAGAATTGTTGCGTGATCCGATCATCAACCGTATCGCCAAAGCTCACGGCAAGACAGCTGCCCAGATCATTATCCGCTGGCAAATGAGAGATAAAACATCTTTAAAAAGCCGGTTCTTGTTGCTGGGAAAAACTGTCAACCAAATACCCGCTGAACGGGCGAACCGAAAGGTCCGGCAAAGTATAGGCCGATAATATATTTGTACAAAGGCAGATACAACGTATGCAACAGTTTGAATGATTGAAAGATAATAAAACGTAATTTTGGTAAATCAATCCGTAATCTGTATACCTCTTAACCCAATGCATCTCGGTATTTTTGCAGTAACAAAATACATATAAAAGTAACAGTATGAAAATAAGTTTGGCTTTAACAACAGCATTAACTTTTATGACAATGAATAATACTTTTGCACAGGACAACAGCGATCGTATCCCTGCCAAAGGATTCGCCGTTTTTGAAGAGAAAGGGCATTTTCAGCCCTACACTTTCAGTCGTCACGCGGTTGGTGACAACGATATTCAGATTGAAATCCTTTATGCGGGAATCTGTCACAATGATCTGCACCATGTATTTGCCGACTGGGGGGCGGAGGAGTATCCCAGGGTTCCCGGACACGAAATCGCGGGACGTGCGGTTGCCGTCGGTAAGAACATCACGAAATTCAAGTTAGGTGACTCTGCCGGTATCGGCTGCATGATCGGTTCGTGCCGCCACTGTGATGCTTGTGAACACGACTTGGAACAGTATTGCGAGAAGGGGGCTATAATGACCTATCACGGCATTGATTACTTCAATGGCAACGAACACACAGGGAGGATATTCCGACACCTATGTTGTAGCTGAAGATTTCGCTATAAAAGTACCCGAAAATGCAGACATCACCAAAGTAGCACCGTTGCTTTGTGCCGGAATCACCTCCTATTCACCTATCATGCAGGCCGGGGTGAAGCAAGGCGACAAGGTCGGCATTGCCGGTTTCGGTGGTTTCGGCGGATTGGGACATAGAGGAAATCGATAAAGCTTATCGGAACGTACTGGAGGGAAAGGTAAAGTTCCGTTACCTCATGGGTATGGGTAACCTAAAATAAACTACAGACCGAGTACAGAGGCCGAACTTGTCCGAGACTATGCCGAGGCGCAGCGGTTATTGTAACCAATAGTTTAAAATAAAAAACTTCGCAAATATATAATGAAATGAAAACAATCGCATTGATCATCGGGGCATTGCTGATAAGTTTGTGCCCAATGACGTATGCTCAGAGCAACAATAAAATAAAAAAGAATATGGAGAATAAAAAAGTATTGGTGGCTTTCTTTTCAAGAGCCGATGAGAATTATAATGTAGGTCATATCGAGAAAGGGAACACGCACATCGTGGCGGAAATGATTGCCCAAAAGACCCATGGCGAACTCTTCCACATCGTCACGGTAAAACCTTATCCGGCAGAATACATGCCATGCGTGAAACAGGCAAAACAGGAAAAGGAATCCGGCACACGTCCTGAAATAAAGGGCGATGTAAAAGTCGAAGAATATGATGTGGTGTACCTCGGGTATCCCAATTGGTGGGGCGACATGCCGATGGCTGTTTACACCTTCATTGAGAAACATGACTGGAAAGGCAAAACCGTTATTCCCTTTTGCACGCATGAAGGCAGCGGGTTGAGCGGTACTGAGGAAAAAATTCGTCAGGCGTGTAAAGGGGCTACGGTAGAAAAAGGGCTGGCTATCAAAGGATCTGTCGCACAAAATTCCCGGGACAAGGCAAAACAATCTGTAGACATCTGGCTTGGAGTATCTGAGAAACGGTAATATTAATAAGACAATCCGCAATATGTATAAAAACAGATCTCGGACGGACCTTTACCTTTGCAATACTCTGGATAATCTAATTATAAGCATACAGATAGCAATTATGAGGAAAGAAATTAGGATCGATTGTTCCAATCAAAATACACAAGATTTGGAGCGGACGAAGGAACAGGCCAAACTGATTTTTCGCTTCAATCACACCATACCGATGACGGAAGAACAGGATGAATACTAAAATCCTTATCGGAGGAGTAGCGGCTTTTTTAAATGCTTCATTTCTCATGGCTCGGGAATACAAAAATACCAGCAAAACTTTGATTGTCTGTTTTTCCTACACAGCAGGAAATACGAAACGGATCACTGAAAAAATACAGCAGACCATCGGCGGTGGTTTAGTTTGCCTGAAGCCAGTGAAATCTTACTCCAAGAATGACAACGAGGTGGTCAACCAGGGGCAGGAAGAGGTAAAACGCGGTTGTAAACCGGAATTGAAGCCGCTCGGTATCGAGGTAAAGGAGTTAAATGAATGGATTAACCTATTGAGAACTAAATTATAAAATAGTATGTTGCGTAAAATCAGACAAACACTTGCCGTCCTCTTTTTTACGGCCATCACCTTACTGTTCCTTGACTTCACCGGAACAGTCCATTGGTGGCTTGGATGGACGGCTAAAATTCAATTCCTGCCAGCGGTGCTGGCTCTGAATGTAGGGGTAATTCTCCTGCTTGTGGTATTGACGTTCCTCTTTGGGCGCATCTACTGCTCTGTTATTTGTCCGTTGGGGGTAATGCAGGACATTGTGTCTCGGATAAGCGGAACGCGAAAGAAAAAGAAATTCCGTTTCTCCTATTCACCAGAAAAGAAAGTGTTGCGCTATGGTGTGCTCGTAGTGTTCGTCCTTGCAATAGTCGCGGGAATCGGCTCATTAGTCGCCTTACTGTCACCATACAGCTCATACGGACGCATCGTGCAGAACCTTTTTGCCCCAATCTACCAAGGGGGGAACAACGGACTGGCTTATCTGGCGGAACGTGCGGATAGCTATGCTTTCTACGAAACTGAGGTATGGATGCGCAGCTTGCCTACATTTGTCATTGCGGCAATTACCTTCATTATCATAGCTGTATTAGCCTGGAGGAACGGTAGGACATATTGCAATACCGTCTGCCCGGTAGGCACGGTGCTCGGTTTCCTTTCGCGTTTTTCTTTAATGAAACCGGTCATCGATACGGAGAAATGCAAGAATTGCAGCTTATGTACCCGAAAATGTAAGGCGGCGTGCATTGACTATTCGAATCACAGGATAGACTACAGCCGTTGCGTCGCCTGTATGGATTGCATAGACGTATGCAAACACGGAGCGATTCACTATCGGATGCGCAGCAAGAAAAAAGCAGCTTCTCTCTCTGAAAGACCGCAGAATCCCGATCAAAAACAGATTGATGCTGCCCGCCGTTCCTTTCTATCCGCAACGGCTTTGATCGTAGGTACTGCCACATTGAAAGCGCAGGAGAAGAAAGTGGATGGGGGACTGGCGGTAATCGAGGACAAGAAGATCCCTGACCGTAAAACTGCCATTGTGCCCCCGGGCGCCCAAAGTACACGCAACTTCGCACAACATTGTACGGCCTGCCAGCTTTGTGTGTCGGTCTGTCCTAACAGTGTATTACGCCCGTCAACGGACTTGATGAAACTGATGCAGCCTGAGATGAGCTATGAACGTGGTTATTGCCGCCCGGAATGCAATAAGTGTGCAAGTGTCTGCCCGACGGGAGCCATCAGTCCCCTTACCATTGCCGACAAATCTGCCATACAGATAGGCCATGCCGTGTGGATACGCAAAAACTGCATCCCGCTGACCGATGGAGTAGAGTGCGGTAATTGTGCCCGCCATTGTCCTACGGGAGCTATACAGATGGTGGTTTCGGATGCTGCCAATCCCGACTCTCCTCAGATTCCAGTGGTAGACACTGAACGCTGCATCGGCTGCGGAGCTTGTGAAAACCTGTGTCCGGCACGTCCGTTCAGTGCCATCTACGTGGAAGGTCATGAAATGCATCGTACTGTATAAATCAAACAACGTATTCAAGATATGGAACATCATACGAAAAAAGAAATATCCCGCCGCGACTTTTTCAAAATAGCGGGAAGCGCGGGGCTGGTTACTGCCGGGCTGACCGCTTGCAACGACCGGAAAGTATCCGAGGGCACAGCAACGCAAACAACCTTAGGCGAAATGACTTATCGTACAAATCCTATGACCGGCGACAAGGTATCCCTCCTCGGCTATGGCTGTATGCGCTGGCCGACTCTTCCCGGAGGTGACGAGCCGATGGATCAGGAAACAATCAATGCGCTGGTCGACCATGCACTGGCACACGGCGTGAACTATTTCGATACCTCCCCCGCCTATTGTAAGGGGCGTTCGGAACGTGCCACGGGAACAGCTCTCGCACGCCATCCCCGCAACCATTATTTCATAGCCACGAAATTGTCAAACTTCGCGCCCTCCACCTGGAGCCGCGATGCATCTATCGCCATGTACCGTAATTCATTCAAGGAATTGCAAACAGACTACCTCGACTATCTGCTGCTGCACGGTGTGGGTATGGGCGATGACGGAATGGCCGCGCTTCATTCCCGCTACATCGACAACGGAGTACTGGATTTTCTGTTGAAGGAACGCCGTGCAGGACGCATACGTAACCTTGGTTTTTCCTATCATGGAGACATCCAGGTTTTTGATTACCTGCTTTCCAAACAGGACGAATATAAATGGGATTTCGTACAGATTCAAATGAATTACCTGGACTGGCGGCACGCTAAAGAAACCAATCCCCGTAACACAAACGCAGAATACCTCTACGGTGAATTGGCCAAACGGAACATTCCGGCCATTATCATGGAACCCCTATTGGGAGGAAGGCTTTCCAAGGTGCATGACCATATCGTAGCCCGCCTGAAACAACGTGAGCCGGACAGGAGTGTCGCCTCATGGGCATTCCGTTTTGCCGGAACCTTTCCCAATGTACTTACCGTACTGAGCGGCATGACCTATATGGAATACCTACAGGACAACCTGCACAGCTTTTGTCCTTTACAACCTCTTACGGATGAGGAAACTCAATTCCTTTACGACACGGCAGACCTGATGATGCAGTATCCTACCATTCCCTGTAACGACTGTAAGTATTGCATGCCATGTCCCTATGGTATAGACATTCCGTCTATACTGCTGCATTACAACAAATGTGTTAATGAAGGCAATATGCCAGAAGACCGCCAGGCAGAAAACTATCGTCAGGCCCGGAGAGCATTCCTTGTGGGATACGACCGCAGCGTGCCACGCCTCCGTCAGGCAAACCATTGCATCGGTTGCAGCCAATGTGCGCATCATTGCCCTCAAAATATCGACATACCGGGCGAACTCCACCGGATAGACAGGTTTGTGGAACATTTGAAACAAGGCACTTTGTGATATGAATAAAATTATCGAATTATTACATACAGAACAGTGCTCCTGTGTGATTTCCAAAGGAGAAGAAACTCGTGTTTTCAATCAAAAAGGCATAGCCGACCTATACGACCTGGTATGCAGATGTCCGCATTTTTTAGAAGGTGCAACTGTAGCGGACAAGGTAGTGGGGAAAGCTGCTGCCGCCTTAATGATAAAAGGCGGGATCAAACAGCTACATGCCGATATCATCAGTCTTTCTGCCCTGTCTCTGCTTCAAAAACATCATCTTATGACAGCGTTCGGAACACTTGTCCCCCATATTAAAAACAGAAGCGGCATGGACTGGTGTCCGTTGGAAAAACGGTGTAACAAGGAAGAGTCTGTGGAGGGCATATTCGCGTTGATTCAAGATTTTGTAAAATACAATTTGCCCTGTACCCCAAAAGAATAAGTGCTACCTCAAAATCAGTTATACATTTCAAAAATGTAATAAACTAAAAATCAATGAGTTTACAAAAAAATGATAAATACGTCGGGAAACTTCATCACATTAAATTATTATCAGGATGAAAAAAAGATATCTTACAATAACCGCTGTTTTCGCCCTTATGGGTTTTAACCTGCTTTTCGCACATACGGCAGTTGGAGAACAGGACAAGGGAACCCTCTCAGGAGTAGAAACATCTGCAAAAGCAAAAAGTAAAATACTGGTTACTTATTTTACATGGCCTGAACCGGATGGCGTGGATGCGTCTTCCGGTGCCAGTCGGGTTATAGCAAACGGCAAGTTATACGGAAATACGGAATATGTCGCGCATATAATCAGCACCGCAACGGGAGGCGACTTATTTGCCATCCAAACCGAACGCACCTATCCTTCCCCCCATAAAGCACTAATAGATGCGGCCAAGAAAGAAGCCGAAGCCAAGGAGTATCCCAAACTGAAAACGCATATCGGGAATCTGTCGGAATATGATGTCGTATTTGTCGGTTATCCAAACTGGTGGTATGACATGCCGATGGCCCTTTATACATTCTTTGACGAATACGATTTCAGCGGTAAGACGGTCATACCTTTTGTGACACATGGCGGCAGTCGCTTTTCCCAGTCTGTGGAAACCATCCGGGAAATGGAGAAGCAGGCAACAGTCATTCAAGGCCCTTCTGTTTCTGCCCGCAATGTGCCAGATGCAGAAAAGAGTATCAAGGTATGGCTGCAAAATCAAGGATTGATATCGGACAAATGAGAGTAAACGATCTGAGGAATAATGCATCTAAACTTCTAAAAACACTTATTATAATGGAAACAACGACTTTAAAACTCTATTCGCTGGAGTATAAGGAAGCGAAAACTTATTTGATGGCCGCACTTTTCATTGCAGGAAACATAGTATTCCCGCAACTCTGTCATACGGTCAACATGGGCGGTCCAACTTGGTTGCCTATTTACCTTTTTACTTTAGTTGGAGCCTATAAGTATGGCTGGCGTGTAGGACTGCTTACAGCTGTCGCCTCTCCGTTCATCAATTCGGCTTGGTTCGGAATGCCGGTTCCTGCTTCTCTGCCGGCCATCCTGCTCAAATCCATTCTGCTTGCCGGAATTGCCGGTTATACCGCACATCGCTTTCAGAAAGTATCCATTGTTTTGATGCTGGCAGTGGTAGTGGGATATCAGCTGACCGGCACATTGGGAGAATGGCTTCTGAAAGGTGATTTTTACCTTGCTGTACAGGATTTTCGTATCGGTATTCCCGGAATGCTGTTGCAAATTTTCGGGGGATATCTGTTGGTCAAATATTTAATACGCAAATAACAAATGATGACACCCTTATTTATCGGCGGTATCGGCATGCAGGAAGTGCTGCTGATCGCACTCGTAGTATTACTGTTTTTCGGAGGCAAAAAAATTCCAGAACTGATGAAAGGTCTTGGCAAAGGAGTACATTCATTCAAAGAGGGAATGAACGAAATGAAACAAGAGATAGAGACCGAACCAGAAAAAAGGAGTGACCGATGACGGTAACAAACAAGCAATCCTTTTGGGAACATCTCGACGTGTTGCGGGTAGCGATTGTAAAGATCGCCCTCGTAACCGTAGTGTTCGGCGTGGCAGCATTCTTTTTCAAGGAAGAACTCTTTTCAGTCGTACTCGCACCTAAAAGCGACGGATTCATCACCTATCGCCTTTTCAACCGGATTGCGGCATGGAGCGGAAGTTTATCCGAATCTTTCTCTGTACAGCTCATCAATACGAAACTGGCACAGCAGTTCATCATCCACCTGAAAACTGCACTATGTGCGGGCGTATTATGTGCATCGCCGTATATCCTTTATCAATTGTTCCGGTTCGTATTGCCTGCCCTCTATGAAAATGAACGGCAGTACGTCACAAGAATAGTCGGAGGCGGCTATGTAATGTTCGGCTTGGGAGTATTGATCAGCTATTTCCTGATTTTTCCTTTGACATTCCGCTTTTTAGGGACTTATCAGGTCAGCAGTGATGTGAATAATCTCATTACCCTCGATTCGTATATTTCTACGCTGGTGATGATGTGCCTTGCCATAGGACTCGTTTTTGAAATTCCGATACTCTCGTGGCTCTTCGCCAAGTTAGGCTTCCTCTCAGCCGGTTTTATGCGTCGCTATCGCAAACATGCCATTGTAATCATTCTCGTCGTAGCGGCAATCATTACTCCGACCTCGGATGTCTTCACATTATCATTGGTCGCCCTGCCAATGTGGATGCTTTATGAAGTAAGCATATGGATTGTAAAAGGAACGGTTATATGTAAATGATTCAGATAAAGGGCGAAATTTTTACTGCAATACAAGATTCTTTTCGGCTATACTCCTAATGATAATAATCGGTTGCACGACAGCCGTTTTATTTCCTGAACGTCACCGGATACGGGAAATAGAGGAGGATGCCCATGCCATCCGCTTGGTAAACCATGACGTCAATACCATCCATCACCAGGAAATTACCGACAATCTATTGCTCCACCACCTGCCTGTCGAAACGAAACACATAACTGATGAGGAGTAACCGAACAACAGTTTACCCTTACTGAGCAACGGGCAGAACGAATTGTAAAAGAATGGACCAAAAATATTTATCCGATAGCACAGCATGAACGACATGGTGAACCTCTACCCGCTCGACCCGAACTATGTATCGAACCGGATCTGTAAAAATCCGATCCCGAAAATACAGGGCGACAATCATTAAAAACGATTTAAAGCATCCGCCCCTGCTGCATCCCCCTTGTATTTGCTACGAGCAGAGTTAAAATAGTATCGCACAGTGAATGAGAGGGCACGGTTGTCAAAATGATACAGATTTTTCAAATCTGTTTGAGGCATCATTATTTCATTAACAGCTCTATTTTGATTAAAAATATCCGAAATCGCCAATTTTACTTGCAGGGATTTGTCAAAAAAACTTTTGGATATACTACAATCTACCAAAAAGCTGTCCTTGTAGATATAGGAAGTACTTAAATGACCTTTGCTGTTGTATGCTGCGTCAAGATTAATCATAAAATTGCCGGAGAGATCAAAAGTATTGTTGAATGAGCCAAAAAAGGAAGGCTTATCCAGTCTTACATTTATACCATAAGACGTTAGGTCAAGCCACTGCTTATGTATGCCGCAACTTAGCTGGGGTTTCCATATCCCGAATGTCGGAGCAATTGCTATCATGGCCGCTAATTTCGGTAATTCATGGAGGTTACGACTGGTAAGCACAGAAACTTTCGGATCACTTTCAAAACGATCTATCCACGTAACTATAGCATTTTTTTGGTGAACATATCTCACCGATGCCTGGACGATCTTCCATACAATCATAAGCGACAAATCTTGTCTGACAGTTGGTTTGAGAAAGGGATATCCCGTTTCTATCATAAAGCGGTTTCCATAGGCCAGATTGCCACTTAACTCTCGGTATGAGGGACGTACCACTTTAGAGGTATAACTCAACTGCAATTCTACTTTATCTATCTTTGTCGCATAAGAAGCATTTGGAAACCATTGTCGGTAATGCCGGCTCTTATCATCCGCTACCTCGTCGTCTACCAGGTAATCATAATTAGCGTCCTCGTAACGTAATCCGATACTAAAGTTGCCAATATTTGTCAATACCTTGTACTCTGTAAACAAAGCAAGATTCGTTTCGTCGACATTAACTTTCGATGTAAAACCAGGCAGATCTTTATTGCTATACTCATCGTTACGAGAAATATCTACATATTCACTACCCACAGATAACTTACCCTTTCCTATCGGATAGGCCAATTGCAATTTGCCAGCCAATAATGAGTTGTCAATATGGCTAGCGCTGTAAAGAGTTCTCTCTCCAAATTCCTCGCTCATTTCAACATGCATACCTTCGGTATCCATACCTCCACAATAATAATCTGCATTAAAATCTACACTAAGATTGCCTAGCTGACCTGCATAGTAGAGATTTACCTGAGATACCGGCCTGTTTGCCGTACGCTTTAGTTCTCGATTCTTCCATTTGTCATACAACACTCCATCGGCATAGATATCACTTGTCAGGTAGATATCTTTTGTATTTTTTTGAGGTGAAGTTTTAATATCGTATCGGAGTCCGATGTAATGATTTTCGCTTATTTCGTAATTGACCCCCACTGTTCCATTTAAGGCATTACTCCGCATCTCACCATCCGTATAACTATTTTGACACCACAATGTATCAACATCTATTATTTGTGAAATATCGCCTTTCAGCAAAGAGGAGATATTCGAATAATAGAGATTCGCAAACACGTCAAGCCCCTCTTTGCGATAGTTTGCACTTATTTGGTTGATATAGTCATTATTTTCCCCTGTATAAAAACTCGAACGGGCATTAAAACTAAACCCCTCTCCCGGCTTTTGAGCCGTTTGGATATTGATAACAGCAGCTACAGTAGCATCATAACGGGCACCGGGATCAGAGATAACCTCTACCCTCTCGATATCAGCAGAATTGAGTTTGTCAAGTTCCAAAGGATCGCGTACTTCACGGTTATTAATGTATACTCTTGCATCACCTCTTCCAAAAACTTTAAACCGACCATTGTCACCGGTAATCATAGGTATTCGCTTAAGTACATCATTGCCTGTACCTATTCCGCTCAGTACCGTATTGGCTACGGTGATTTGCACCCCACCGGATATGAGCCTGGATATGGGGCGAGTTCCCTTCACTACTACTTCATCAATCGAGACAACATCCTGCTCAAGGACAATAGTCTGATCCGTTGTAGCCGGCAAATAGCGAGTTTTATACCCAATAGAGGAAACTTGCAATAGAAGCTGTTTACTTTCTACCGCCGTAAGTTTAAACTGTCCTTCTCTATTGGTGATGGCACCACTTACGTATGTTGTGTCAGGAAGTGAGTATAAAACCACGGTTGCATAACTTATAGGGCTATTGGCCGTATCTTTAACTACTCCCGTAATTGTTTGTGCCCAACTCATTTGCCCTATAAACAGGAGGATCGTACTTACTATAATATTTCTCATTTTTAGTTTCTTAAAAAATTAAAATTTAAAAAAGGCCAGTCTTTGTCAGTAAGTAGGAACAAAATTAAAAATTTAATTGGTATGATAAGGATATTCACACAGACTTCGCCAAATTACTGAATCGATTGGGCAGATTAAACGAACTGTATAGGGAGGAAAAACAAAATTTTTGTGAAATTGTAATAGAGAAGACCGTATGATTCAGTGACTAAAACAATTCCACCGCAGAACGTTCCGTATAGGTAGCTTCCAGATATTGAAGATGAGAAAGATAAGCCGGATCGGTCAAGCGTTTAGCGTGTACCGGACAAGCTTTAATGCAGGCATTGCATTTAATACAGATACCGGTAATCCGGCTAACATCATCCGGATCGATAGAGCCCAAAGGACACACAGCAACACAACGTTTACAATGAATGCAATCTGCTGTCGTAATAGGTTTTACTTTCAGTATAGCGACAGGTTTACCTTCCTCTCCTAAAGGTTGGTAATAACCTCCGTAATCAGGCGCCCCTCTTCCCGGAACATTTACCGGGGTACAAGAATCCCCTTCCTGTATCGTTTCTATTCGCTCTAAAATAGTTTTCACAAAGCGGTCGGCTACTGCCAGATCGGCTGCATCCGGACGACCTTTGGCCAATTGTCCGGAAAACGAATGTTGCCCGACAAAAGCAGCCGCAGCCAAGGTGTTAAAACCAGTCTCTTCCAACACATCCCGAAGCTCGATAAGTGCATTTCCGTAGGATCGGTTACCAAACAAAACGACGGGTACAGCTATGGCTCCCTGCCCCCTAAGAGAAAAAAGGTATTTTAATATCAGATTCGGTAAACGCCCGGCATACACAGGTAAACCTAAAATAAATAAGTCCGAAATTCCCGGCTCAGGAACCTGCGCGCGCTGTTCCGGCAAGGTAAAATCCCAGTATTCCACTGCCGACTTCAATTTATCGGCAATCCCTTTTGCCAAATAAGTAACCACAGTACGGGTTGTACCCGTGGGACTGAAATATGCTGCATATATCCGGTTTACCTTCATAAAATAAGACTTATACCGAACAAAAGTAAGTAAAATATTCTTCCAAATTTTAACACAGCCGCTTATAAATGATTTTTTCAAGGAACATATGCCCTGTCTCAACCTATAGTTCCCTATTTACCCTCAAAACAATGAAAGTTGATCGTTTCGGAAGCTTTTCACTTTCCGTTCCTTTATCGTCTGCCCCTCATTTATTTCCCCTATCATCAAAGGAGAGTGGGGATTATGCTTCCCGACAAGGGTTTTAACTGTGGGACTATTCCCTTTGATGGCATAGCAGTAAAGACATCCATTCAGACAGCTGTCATAAGCACCAATATCAATACTCTCTATACAGTTACAGACCCCGCGCTGATTTTTATCTTTCCCGGCAATGATCGAATAACCTGTAATCCGTTCCACCAACTCTTTATCTATACACTGTCCGCTGGGTATTCCCCAATGCCTCAAATCCACTTTAACCGTGCAAGTGTTTATTTTAAGAGTGGGATAACGTTCTGCCGTCGTTTTAAACGAAACCGCCATTTCTTCCATTTCTTCCTGAAGTAAAGGTTTGATTTCATTTTTTCTCATTACCTTCCGGATATGCGGATAAGAATCGATAAAACCGAGCATACACTTTTCGGTATAATTCTGCAATTTTTCAGCAATTTGTGCAAAAGCCTCCCGATGAAACGCTATATTATATTTCGCGTTTATAAAAACAGGATCATATCTCCATATTACTTTTTCTTTGCCAATCCGCTCGGAAAGCCGTTTAAACAAATCTATTCTTTGGGATAAGCCAGGCAGGTTATGCTCAATCTCCCGGCCGTAAGGATTAACCGTAAACTGGAAATAATATTTATAATGCTTCAGCAAATCCAGTTTATCCATCATAGGAGCCGGATTTTTGGTCCAGAAGACGATGCAATCCACCACTGCTGGATCCAGTTCCACCCGGCTAAGCATTTTCGGGTTAAAAGGATTCGATACCAAAACATATCCTTCTTTTATCCGGTTAAAAAACCAACTGGAGTAAAAAGAAGGTATATCCGTTCTTCTGCTTGCACTAATGATCATGAATTGTATTTTTATTCCTCCCGGAATCCCATTTCTCCCGGAAGGATAAAATTTCGACGGAGGTTTCAAAGGTACCCTATTTTTTCTGAATAAAAAATCAGGGAAGGTTTCTGAAAAATGCACTATTCCCTATTCAAACGAACCATAGCAGCCAAAAGGAACGAAATGCCTTTGCTCTACAGCCAAGAGAAAAAGCAGGATCTCAAAAGCAATGCGTATGAAAAAATTCGTTTATATAAAACACAAGGCCGACAAAAGTTATGCTTTCTGGGAAAAAGATTTTAAAAAAGCCCCCGGAAATAAGCATCTCACTTCCGGGGGCATTTACTATTCCGTAATTTTTCTTTTTCAGCAGCAAATTATTGCTTTATACAACGAATCAAAAGTCCGCTGCCTTTAGGCAAATGAGAATAGAAAATTGAATTACTGGCTAAATACAACCGACCTCCGTTTGACAGGCTTTCACTCTGTTCATTCCGGGTCCAATACATCCCCAAAGCTCCGCAATAATTCAAAACGCCACCTTTTACTTGCAGAAAGCCCGACAAAGGATAAAAATCATTGGAGCCTGCAGTCCAGTAGCGTCCATTATCGGTAAAAGTACCCCAATCATTTTTTATTGTCGGACGATCCCACCCTTCAGAAGGAGCTACCATATAACCAGCCGGACAAGGATCAAAAATTGTCTTTTCCTGAGGATCAGCTCCCCACAAAGCAGTTTCGATTTCTGTAGTTACAAACCAATTTTCAAAAGAAGAACTGGTTAAAAAATCAGTAGGCCTTCTGACAGCATACTCCATATTTCCGGGAGCTTCCATGACATTCCGCATCGGGTGATTATAATTCCACTGAGCGGATCCGTCCCCTACTTCATTATTATAGCGATTGGCGGCAGCAATATTATCAAACTCCGTTACCATATAAGCAGCTCTGGAAGGCAAGAAAGGATCTTTCCGTCCCCACTGATAAAGCAGTCCCCGATTATTGATATCTCCGGGAGTATTATTCAGAGCTCCTAAATTACGGTCCATCCAAATAAGTCCCCCTCCTTCTTTACTATTTATTTCTTCATCTACGACCCAAATATGCCAACTCCACAGTATCGTTCCATAGGCATCTTTCACTGCTATCACAGCATTTCCCTGAACCGAACCCGTAGAAAAATGAATTTCTCCATCCCGATAAACGGGTTGTCCACAAATAATATCCCGGCTTATATTTTTATCCGCATCGTAAGTTGCTTCCCACAGTAAATCAGCATAAACAGCATGCTGAATTTCCAATCCATACTGACTGATATATTTACTTTTACCATCTGTCCCTCCATTTCCTTTGACATCTGCCCGGAAACTATAGTTACCACCGGTTTTGACGATATAACAATTAGCGGTTTCTGTTTCAGACAAATGAATCGTTCCAAGAGCAGATTGTACTACGGCAATCGAATCTTTCGCCATAGTTCCTCCATCACTAACGGAAAGGATGATCTGAGAAATTCTTTGTTGTGAATCCGGATTAGCATCAGCAATAATCGTCAATTGATTCTCTTCTTCCGTGACGGTTAACCAACTGGCATTCTCAATCTTCACATTTTCCCGGTTAGCCACCATAGCGACAACAGCTGTTCCTCCCTCCCCCGGGAAAGACACATTCCATGTAGAAAGCGTAATTCTAGGTTCATTCAGGATGCCTGTGTTGTCTTCCCCATCGGAACAACTGCCAACGAGCAACGATAGACAGGCTATCATATATAATAACTTTTTCATTTTTTACTATTTTTCAAATTAATAAAGAACTATTTCCATGCAGCCGGAATTAACTCATAGTCACTTAAACCTGTACAGTTAAAGAAACATTTAGTCTTGGTTGAGGGCGTTTTAAATCCATTCTCAGTACTCCGTTCGTATAAATGAACTTTTACTCCCTCCACCAGCGTATAAGGAGATTCTCCCGTTAAAGCCGTACATCCGTTAAAAGCATTAGCAAAACTGTTTACTTTTTTACATTCATCAAAAAGACCTACTGGCACACTCGCTAAACTCGTACATCCGCTAAACAAAGTTGCAAAGCCAGTGGCCTCCGTAAACGAATCCAGTAAACCTTCCGGTACTGATTTCAAATTTGTACAATTCTGGAACAGACTGGCCGAATTGTTTGCCTTAGAAACACCCGGGCAATTAAAGATATCTCCCGGAACGGTCTCGAGCTGTGCACAACCATTGAATACCCGACCAATATTGTTAACCAAGGGACTGTTTTTAAATAAACCGGCTGGAACTGTTTTCAAAGTAGCACAATTTTGGAAAGCTCCCGAAAAATTAGTACTCTTTGTAAAGGGATCAAATAAACCTTCCGGTATAGCAGTAAGAGATGCACAACCGTTGAATATCATAGAAGTACTGGTTACTTCCGTCATCGGAGTAAATAAACCAGCCGGAATTGTCGTTATCAGTTCACAATTTGAAAACAGATAGTTACAATTTGTTACTGCCGTCAATCCTTCAAACAACCCTTGCGGAATACTCTTCAATTGCTTACAATTCTGGAATAAATAACTCAAATCCGTCACTTTTGTACATCCTTGTATCAGAGAGGAAGGTATCTGAACCAGAGAAGTATAGGCAAAAGCACTGGTTAAGGTCTCTATTTCGGTACAATTGGCAAACAACTTAACCGGTACCGTAGTAATTCCGGACTGATAGAAGACATAGCTAAAATCTTTGGCTTTTTTTGTTCTGTCAAATAATCCTTCCGGAACGACAGAAATGGCCGTACTTCCCCAGAACATTCCGCAAAAATCTTCCCCATTGATACAATTGTCGAATAAACCAGCCGGAATTTCCTTCAACACGGTTTTGTCACCACTGACAGAAGCAAAAATATATCTGAAATTGGTAGACTTAGAAGCATTCACCAATAAATTAGCCGGAATTTCTTTTAAAGAAATACATTTATTGAAAGCTGATTTAAAAGTTGTTACTTCAGAGAATGATTGGAAATCGTCTCCGGGGATAGAGATCAGATTAACACAGCCCTCCATAGCTCCCTCCATACTGATCAAACCCGTACGTCCCCAATTTATGACCCGGGTTAACAATTTAGCACTTGCATTCAGATCTGTATTACTGAGCGCCGTTACAGTACCGGAAATCTTTACTTCATAAACACCTGCTTGGGCATACTGATGGATAGGTTTGACGGCAGTCACTTCTTGCGTCGTTCCATCGCCCCAATCAATCGTACAATTTACTGTCCCCTGAAGAGGCAGAGTAATAGGCGTATTAGCCGAAGTTGTAGTATATTCCAACACCAATAAATCATCTTCTTTACTCCATTGTATCACATCAATATAAGCCGTCGTCGTATTTTCATTGCTTCCACAGATAACCGGAATCCGACAACTACGTTGATTATCGCCGGTATTTTTTTCTACAGTCACTGTAATTTCATCCTTTCCGGCTACCGCTTTTACCCATGCCTCTGTAATCTCCCCTAACTGCCAAGCCTGATTAGCAGCTACCAGTACAGTTTCCGTCCCTCCGGCATTCATAAAAATCAATTTATCCGGCTGGAACAAAATCACCGGAATCGCTTCGTTAATAACCACCAATTCCTCCGTAGCTGCCAGCTTTCCATATCCCGCTGTTATTTTTATGATGAGAGTATCGTTCATAACCGTAGCATTCGGATCGGGAGTCAATACTAAAGTATTGTCAGCTTCCTTTTCGATTAGCAGCCAAAAACTGGGAGTTTCTGTTTTGAAAGTCCAATCTTCTCCGTTGGAATTCACCTTCACTTTACGAGGTTCAAGATTTTTAGGAGTAAAGACAATTTTATTTTGGTCTAAACTAAGCTCCGGATCCCCGGAAGCCCGTTGATTTACATCTAAAACAGCTTTTACGGTATTTTCACCACTTCCGGCCGTAATGGTAACACTTGTATTTAAAGCTTGCTCCCCACTATTTACATCCACCGAAAGAGTAAGCCCCGTTTCGTCCTGCTCTATCTTTAACCACTGATTCCCAGGATTGTCAACAATCCAAACTCGCTGATTGGTTTCCACTGCAATACGGGATTGTCCGCCTGCAGTCTTGAAAACAACAGTTCCTTTTAAACCGTCGTTCTCTATTTGTACATTCGTATCTGTTGAGGAAATGGAAAGTGAAACAGCCTGTCCCGTAATTTCAGCCAGTTTGTCCCCTTCGTTATCACACCCTACAAACAGCAAAGCGAATATCGAAATGATAATGTATGTTAACTTATTCATATTCTAATTATTGATAAATTCATATAACTCCTTTTCGAGGAAATTAATGCACGGAAAAAACTGAAGTCATTTCTCCTGATAGAGAAGCCGATTGTCCGGAAATTCCTTTCTTTACCGGAATGACAAAGTAACGGTCCATGGCTCTGTTTCCTGCAGGTTGTTTCTTAAAAGTAATTTCACTCCCAGTTGCATAATAAAGATCACTGAAACTAGCTAAACTACTCCCGTCTTTTCCGATAATACCTAAACCAAAACCAGCTTCGAATCCCTTCAAGGTAATGGTGTTGTAATCCTCGGAAATTGTCCCCGTAACCATGGTAGATTTAACGCTACCAGTTGTCATATTCGTTGCACAAAGATAGCAGGCGTATAAGCCGTTCGTACTCATCCCCACAAAACCACCCAAAGGGATATTCATACTACCGTCTTCCGGGTTATAATAAACTTCTAACTCCATTCCGTTTAAAATCAGATCCCGAATCACATAAGTATCTTTTACAACTCCTTCCTGAATTGTAAAACTAACATAGGATCCAGCAGCTATATTCTGACCGCCAAGTACCCACTGATTGGAATAAAGATCCCAATTTCCCACCATAGCTAAATAAGGATTTTCAGCAACAGTATATTGAGTAAGAGTAAAGGTTACAGTTTTTACATTATCTTCCAGTCCTGCTGATACGGTAATGCGGGCTGTTCGTTTATCCCCATTATTTTCACCTGCACTTAAGGTAAAAATATTTGTTTCTTTATGGATAACTAACTCACACCAATCAGCATCTGAATCGACTGTCCAAGGATAATTAGAGGAAACACTCAACGTAAGAGAACCTCCGTAAGAATCGAATCCAAACGCCTCGTCCGAAGGAATCAACGCTAATGTTGTCTCCAGACCACTTTCCTGAATAATGTCAATAGTCGCATTTACCTCACCCTTAATCTCGACAGTAGTCTTTTTTACGGACAAGTCTGTGTTTCGAGGAGCATGGATTAAAATACCATCGACTTTCTTCGTAACGGTAAACCATTCTGCATCGCCGCCCTGAACCAGAATATCCCAGTCAAAACCGCTTGCAACAACCGAAATCGTTTGGTCACCGCCCGAAGCACCAAAGGTACAACTTGTTGAAGAGAGCTGAAGACGTAAATCGTCTTCATCAGAACAAGCTGAAAACAAGACAAATGCGACAAAAAACCACCCTGCCGCCAACTGTTTAAGTGCTTTCATAAATAAGATTTTTGATATTTGTAAATATTAATTGAAATCTCAAAAATAAATAAATTATAGGTAAGAAATTCTTTTTTTAAGATTTTTTTGAGATTTTTGATGACATTATTTAACATTATTTCAAATGTTTATCTAAGTAAATTTACATAAATTAATTTAATAATCTCTTTTCCAATTTCATTTGTTCCTTGATTAATATCCTTTTATCCTTCATTTAATTAACAAAATCTCAACTTCTCTTTTTATTTACGTGTAAAAAATGTACGATGAATTACCTTCCGTATATATTCTCCAAAAGGATACCCAGCAGAAAAGTAGAAAAATAGTAAATTTCATCCCCCCTTACGCTTCTTCCTTAATTTTAGACTTTTTTAATTAATCCCTTTAAACTAATGGCTTATTTTTTGCGTATATGAGCATAAATTAATAAACAGAAGAATATCCAGCCGGGCAGGCCCCGGATATAAAAAATTTAATAACTAATAAACTTACCATTATGAAAAAATTATTTTTTCTTTTACTTATGGGAATTCTTATGATGCCAGCTACAGAAATTTTGGCACAGACGCAAACACAAACCCATACCCAGGAACTGACCAAAAAACAAATTCGTCAGATAAAACGGGATCAAAGGCGCCACGCCAGACAAGTCGCCAATCAACAAGCTTTTAATGCAGCCGTTGAAGCGTTGAAAGATAACAATTGGGTATTGATGGCCAATACTTTATATGGTCCTCGGGGAAATTCAATTCCTGTATCGGATAATACCAATTTTATCCAATTCAAAGGCAATAAAGTATATCTACAATTGGCATTTACAGGCATAGCCGGACCAAATGGCTTGGGAGGGATTACGGTAGAAGGAACTCCTTCGAATATCAGTTCGCAAACGGATAAGCACGGAAATATTACCTATTCTTTCAATGTAATGGGAACAGCTATTACAGCACAAGTCATTATAAATTTATCCTACGGCGACAATTATGCACAAGCTACCGTATATCCCATGATGAATAATAATAATCTGACATTCTCGGGGATTTTAGTACCGACCGATCAATCCAGCATTTTCAAAAGCGGATTTATCAGCTATTGATGTGAAGGTTTTGACAAGTTGAAAAGAAATTACCCCCTTCCTTGTAGGACAGAAGAACAGCTTTTCAAACCGAATCAGCAAGATCGTTTTATCTTTTGATAAGCGGAAATGCCATTCAAAGCCATCAAAAACAATCAGGGTTTTACCCTATAAATTAAGGAAAGCGCTAATCTGTTCCGGAAAGGAATACAATCTCCCCAGAGGCAATATTTCACCTTTGGGGAGAATTTTTTAACGGGCTAAGATTATACGTACTTCCCCATAGGAATCTGCATCTCCATCGCTCTGCACTCTCGCCCGTATATAGCATTCATTATTTCCGGTTGCCCCTTCAGGAATTTGAAAGTAAAAAAAGTTATCCCGGTTCACGTCTCCGGTTGTCCCGTTTTGCACGACTTTACACACCTCTTTCCCATCAGCGACCAGAGTGACTTCACTGATATCCAATTTACGGGCACCCCGGACATATTCAAACAATATCCCTCGCAAAACAGGCAATTTCTCTGCCGGAATATTATAAATCACGTCTTTCCATGTGGTAGAAACATCCGAAGGCGTCCAATAACCGATAACAGTTTCCTCTTCCTTGAAAGTCTCTACCTCTTTCGCTTTTTGTATCCACCGGATAGCCGCCTCTACCGGATCAGCATAAGGAGTCATCGGACTTACCCCTTTTTTCTGCGTTACCCAGTCGCTCTCCCAGGAAGCTAAATCGTACTTACTCCCCGTTTCTTTACAGCGAAAGTATTCCCGCCAACGAGGTAAATAATAATCCCGGATTAAACCAGACCAAAGCTTACAAGCATAGTCACTGACAGGAGGCCCCCAAATTGTAACGATCCTGCGGGCATTCATCTCGTAGTAATCTTTCAATTTTTCTGTATCACCGTGTTTTCGGGCAAAATCAATCCACCGCTGCAAACGGTATACCGGATGAGATTCTAATAAAGAATCCAGTCCTTCCCCTAATTCTTCAAATTGCTGCTGCATTTTCAATGCATCTGCGGTATTTCCATACAGATAAGACTTTCCTATAGCACTGGCCAAAGCCTCCATTTTTCCTCCTAAATAAAAAGCGGTCATTTCCAAGAAATCGGCCTTAAACAACGGACTTTCCGTCATTTTCGGAGCACATTCTGCCATTTTTTCTACAGCCCGGTAAAAATTAGAATCTGTATTAACCGTCCCTTTACCGGAACGTCCCGGCCGCAACTGCCAAAGGAAACGCGGATGATCGGTAAACGTACCGTAAACCGATTTACATAATCCCTCCCACACCTCATCCATTTCCGGACAAGTCTTTCCATACCGGCATAAAGAATAATCCTTCAACCACTGCTTTACATCTATTTCTGAAGAACTCCAACCGGCATCGCAAATCATTTCATAGACGACTTCATTGTTTTCCGTCCCTTCCGGAGCCATTCCAAAGCCAAACAAACGTCCGCGGTTCGGAGAATTCAATGCCTCCAGATGCCCGTTTGCATAAAAGGAAAGGATACCGGTAGCACCCGTTTTTCCACCCATATTCGGAATGACACTATACACCCACAATTTATTGAAAAAACCTTTGTAAAACTCCCAGTTCATTCCATTTCCCCATACATTTTTATTGTAATCCGCCGCTAAATCCAAAAGCATCATTTTATCATCCGGGACCTTACTTACTAAAGCCTGCAAGGTTTCATAATCCCAAATATCTCTTTGATAACCAAACATCCATCCTTGCATCACCCACACGGCATCCGGATTACCGGCTTTAATACCTTTGTATACCTGTTCTCCGTAAAATGCCAACATATCGTATCTTTCTTTCGTTCCGATAGGAGGAAAAGGCACATCCATTTCATTAAAGCTATCCGCCAAATAAAAATCATTTTTACCGAATTCCTTTTCCCACTCTTCGATAAACAATTGTCCGATTTGGGTAAATAATTCCTCTTCCGGCGAAAGCATCCAATTGTGGAAACCAGCCCAAGTGGTTTCGATAATCTTTACATCCGGATAAAGTCTTTTCAAGGCCAAAGGTACAAATCCGGCAAAAGCAGGACAAATGGGCTTCATACCCAACAATTTCATCCGTTTTAAAATCTTATGCTGTAACTCAACCTGATCGGAATGCCATTCTACAGGCATCGGTCCGTCAATCTGAGAAATATTTCCCATCCGCATCCAAGGTAAATGAGCCGGTCCTACAAAATAAGACTGGATTTCCTCCTCTGTCAATCCCAGTCTTTTCCAAACCCTTGCCGTAATTGCTTCATTTGCCACCAAAGCCAAAGGCATATCCACCCCATGCAAAGCCATCCAGTCGATTTCTTCCTCCCAACGCTGCCAATCCCAATAAGGAAGAGTATAACCATAAGTGACCACATTGTAATAATAATGACGCGGAAAAGGAGAAACGACCCGTTTCTCCATATTTTCCGGTAAAGAAGCCGGAAAAATACAGCGATTTCCAGACCATGCCGAAATACCGGCATGATTGGACTTGATAAAATCGTAAAATCCCCGACAAAGTGCTACGCCACTACTTCCCCGGATTTCCAGTCTTCCATTGCGAACTTTTGTTTCGAAAACATCACAATTATTCTCTTTGTCAATAAAAGAGAGTTTTAACTTCGCCGGAAACTCCCCGGCAAATCGACGAATTACTTCCCGGACTTCCCCTATAGAATTTTGTGCATACAAGCACGAAGAAGAAGCTAAAATAACGGATAATAGGAAAATACGTAACATATTGGAAAAAGATTTAATTTTTCCAAAGATACTAAAAAATGGTAAGTGTATTCTTCTTCCCCTTATTTTTAAGAGGAAGAAGAACGGTACAAGGATGTGCCTGCTTCAAGAAAAGTTTTTATTGAGCCGGCTCCAGTTCTACCGTAAAATGACGCATAATCGGGAATTCTTTTGTAATGACATATCCCCTGTCTATCTGTTCTCTTCTGTCAAATACATTTTTCAGGGCAGCTGCGATAACATCCATATGATTATTGGTATAAGTACGTCTGGGAATAGCCAAACGCAACAATTCCAATTTCGGATAACGATTTTCACGGGTTACCGGATCTCGGTCAGCTAAAATAGATCCGATTTCTACACCCCGGATTCCAGCTTCCAGATACAGCTCTATTCCCAAAGTCTGAGCAATAAATTCTTCTTTAGGAACATGCGTCAATACTTTTTTAGCGTCTACAAAAATGGCATGTCCCCCGGCAGGCCGTTGATAAGGGATACCATATTCATCCAATTTTGCTCCTAAATATTCCACCTGACGAATACGGGTTTCCAGATATTCAAATTCTGTACCTTCATCCAAGCCCTGAGCCAAAGCATTCATATCCCGGCCTGACATTCCCCCATACGTAATGAATCCTTCGTTCATGATGCAAAACATCTGACATTTTTTCCACAATTCCTCGTTTTTAAAAGCCACAAAACCACCCATATTGACGATGGCGTCTTTTTTAGAAGACATCGTCATAATGTCGGCGTAAGAGAACATTTCCTTCACAATTTCTTTGATTGTCTTATGCTCATAGCCTTTTTCACGCGTCTTGATAAAATAAGCATTTTCAGCAAAACGGGCAGAATCAATCTGTAAATTAACTCCATATTTTTTGCAAAGCGCAGAAACCTCCCGGATGTTTTGCATAGAAACCGGTTGTCCGCCGGCCGTATTATTCGTCACCGTCAATACTACTGCCGGTATTTTTTCTTTGGGATATTTTTTCAGAACAGCCTCCAATTTAGCCGGATCCATATTGCCTTTAAAAGGAATTTCCAACTGAGTGTCGGCAGCTTCATCTATCGTACAGTCCAAAGCAATAGCTTTCCGGAATTCGATATGTCCTTTCGTCGTATCGAAATGAGAATTACCCGGTAAAATATCTCCTTCTTTAATAAGGGTAGAATACAACACATTTTCAGCAGCCCGTCCCTGATGGGTCGGCAAAAAATAATCAAAGCCCAATATTTCCCGGATTGTATTCTTCATTTTATAATAAGAACGGGCTCCGGCATAGCTTTCATCTCCGAGCATCAGTTCAGCCCATTGTTTATCACTCATAGCCCCTGTACCCGAATCTGTCAGTAAATCGATAAAAACCTGATCACTTTTCAGATTAAAGAGATTATATTTAGCCTCTTTTATCCATTTTTCCCGTTCTTCACGGGTACTCTTGCGGATGGTCTCCACCATCTTGATTCGAAATGATTCTGCAAATGGTAATTCCATAATAATATTGTTTTAGGTTATAAATCTTATTCTTTAAAATCAATAAATATCGTACAAAAGGTTATGCTGAACATTCCTCCCGCACAAATAAACAAGTAAATGATTACAGATGAGTTTCAGATGATAAACTCATCCCGCTTTTTGATGTTTAAAAAAAGCCTGTTTGAAAGTATAATCCTCAATCGATGCATACGATTGCAAATATATAAAAATAAAAAAGGAAATCTAAATTACCGATTTCCTTTTTTAATTTTCAAAACGATGATTTTTTCTTTTTTTCCGGACTCTTACTATTTTTGGCAGAGCGGGCATGGAAGGCTCCCCCTCCTTTGGGCCGACCTTTTTGATAAATAATATTAGCCGTCTGTATCTTTTCTTCATCCAGCAAGACATCCGAAATTTCCAGTCTTTCCGGCAAAGCTTGTAACTCGATTTTTTGGCCAATCAGTTGCTCTATCATTTCGATCCGTTCTTCTTCCTTAGGAGATACCAGGCTGATCGCCACCCCTTCTTTACCAGCACGGGCCGTACGTCCGATCCGGTGTACATATTCTTCCGGCAAAGCCGGTATATCAAAATTGACGACATGTGACACGTCCTGTATGTCAATTCCCCGGGCGGCTACATCCGAAGCGATCATAATCCGGGATCTTCCTTCCCGAAAAGCTCTCAAAGCATTCAAGCGGGTATTTTGAGCTTTATTCGAATGGATAACACTCAGTTCGTCTTTCCAGTAATCCGCTAATTTATCTGTAATCCGATCGGCATTTTTCTTACTTTCCGTAAACACCATCACCCGGCTATATTCTTCTTTATCCGCCAAAAGCAACTTTAAAAGATTGATTTTCGTCATAATATTCGGAACATCATAACGCAACTGCAACACAGTATCAACAGGAGTTGCCTGGGGAGCGACTTCCACTTTCACCGGGGCAACCATAAATTCAGAAGCCAAGGCCGTGACTGCAGTTGAAAAGGTAGCCGAAAACAATAACGTCTGATGTTTTTCCGGAATGACTTCCAGAATACTCCGTAATTGCGGCATAAACCCTAAATCCATCAAACGGTCGGCCTCGTCTACCACAACTGTTTTTACCAAAGGCGTACGAAGCATACCATTCATATAAATATCCATAAACCGACCGGGAGTGGCAACCAGTAAATCTACCCCCTCATACACCGCATTTTGCTGAGTCCGGATATTTGTACCCCCATATATCCCCACACAACGGATATCCATATATTCTGTCAACAATTCTACACTTTCGCATACCTGTACGACCAGTTCCCGCGTCGGAACAACCACGATGGCACGGGGATATTTTCCCTGTGCATAGTGCAATTTCATCAGAATGGGGATCAGATAAGCCAATGTTTTGCCCGTACCTGTACGAGCAATTCCGATCATATCTTTTCCCGAACGAATCACCGGAAAAGCTTCTCTTTGTATAGGAGTAGGTTCTTCAAATCCAGCCTCTGCCAAAGCATCCAATATCTGTTTACTTATATTCAAATCTGTAAAAGCCATAAAAATAACGATTTATAATTTAGTCCTAAAACGGCTATAAATTTGTCAGCCGGTTCAAAAGCCAGCCGGTTCAAGTACCCCGTTAGTAGATCCTCATACATTTTTCACTACTAAACTTTTGAGCGCATATCATTCTACCAAACTTCCGGTATTTCATGGAGCAAAGATAGGAAAAAAAACACCACACAAAAATTCAATTCTATTAACAAAGAAAAACATCAAATTAAAAGATTATAAATCAAAACCTTATTCTGGACTTTCCAGAGAATTGCATTTTTTAGATGAGAGCGCAAACGTTTTATTTGGTTTTCTCAGAATTAAGTTATACATTTATTCCACTGAATAACCATTAAACTAGTAAAAATATGACAACAATGACATTCAATGAATTGAGGAGAATCAAAGATCAATTACCCTCAGGTAGCATGCAACGGATTGCAGATGAATTAGGCATTGATGTTGAAACGGTTCGTAACTATTTCGGTGGAGATAATTATGACGACGGAAAAGCAGTCGGCCTGCATTACGAAAAAGGCCCGGAAGGGGGAATTGTCCAAATCGATGATACAACCATTCTAGAAAAAGCAAAAGAAATGCTTGCAAATTAATTTAATCCGGGAGCTTCACTGACAAAAGCTCCCGGATCTTTTTTATGACAAAGAGAGGGTTCTTTTGCCCCACCTTTTTCCTCTCCCTGAAAGCTTGTTATTCGGGTTCTCTTTTCTTCCTGTCCGTAAATCGATTTTTTTATCTATTTTTGCAGCCAACAAATATCTATGGGATGAACAGCATTACATTAAAAAATGGAAAAGACAAATCCATCTTCAGATACCATCCCTGGATCTTTTCAGGAGCTATCGATCGGATAGAAGGAAAAATTCAGGAAGGGGACCTCGTCAAAGTATATAATGCAGAAAAAAAATTTCTAGCCATCGGGCATTATCAGATCGGCTCTATCGCTATCCGTATCCTCAGCTTTAAAGACGAAGAAATAAATGATGCGTTCTGGACAAACCGGCTTTACAAAGCCTATCAGATGAGATGCGCCTTGGGACTCTGTAATTCAGCGGATAATAATGTATACCGTTTGGTACACGGCGAAGGAGATGATTTGCCGGGACTAGTGATAGACATGTACGCCGGAGTAGCCGTCATCCAATTTCACTCTGTCGGTATGTACCTTCAAAGGGAAACCATTGCCCGGGCTTTAGTCGAAATCATGGGAAATAAAATTACCGCTATTTACGATAAATCAGAAGCCACTCTCCCTTATAAAGCAGCCATTGAACCGGAAAACGGTTATTTATATGGAAAAACTGAAAACTTCATAGCACAGGAAAACGGATTAAAATTTCATGTGGACTGGCTGGAAGGACAAAAAACCGGCTTTTTCATCGACCAACGGGAGAACCGGAGGTTACTCGAAAAGTATGCAAAAGATAAATCGGTTTTAAATATGTTTTGCTATACCGGAGGTTTTTCTTTTTATGCTATGCGGGGCGGAGCCAAACAAGTACATTCGGTAGACGTATCTGCAAGAGCCATCGAATTAGCAAACCGGAATGTAGAACTGAATTTTCCCAAAGACACACGGCACGAAGCCTTTGCAGAAGAAGCATTCAAATTTCTGGAACATTCTTCCAACCAATACGATGTAATTATTCTGGATCCTCCGGCCTTTGCCAAACACCAAAATGTCCTGAATAATGCCATCCAGGGATACAAAAAACTAAACCGGAAAGGTATGGAAGTAATCAAATCGGGAGGAATTCTCTTCACTTTTTCCTGCTCCCAGGTAATGACCAAAGATCTATTCAGACAAACGGTATTTACAGCCGCAGCCAATACCGGCCGGAAAGTTAAAATTCTTCATCAGTTGACTCAACCGGCTGATCATCCGATCAGTATTTATCATCCGGAAGGAGAATATTTAAAAGGATTGGTATTATACGTAGAATAAATAAGGTCCGGCACTTGACGCGACCGGACCCGACTTTATAATATGCTTGAAAAATCAACAAAGTTGTTTTGCCGCTTCTATTACTTCTTCTGCCAAAGCATTGGCTGCCGCTTCATCTTTTGCTTCCGAATAAATCCGAATAATCGGTTCGGTATTGGATTTACGAAGATGTACCCAACCCCTTTCGAAATCGATTTTCACTCCGTCGATATCCGTCACTTTTTCCCGGGCATATTTTACCTTTAACCCCTCTAGGATTTTATCCACATTTATTGCAGGTGAAAGCGTAATCTTATTTTTCGAAATGAAATACTGGGGGTAATCTTTTTTCAATTCCGTCATCTTTTTGCCTTCTGCTACATAATGGGATAAGAATAATCCTACTCCGACCAAAGCATCTCGTCCGTAATGACTCTCGGGATAGATCACACCACCGTTTCCTTCCCCTCCGATGACAGTATGGGTTTCTTTCATCTTCGCCACGACATTAACTTCTCCCACAGCCGCTGCGTTGTATTGCTGACCATATCTTTCCGCAATGTCTTTCAACGCCCGGGACGAAGACAAATTGGAAACGGTATTGCCGGGAGTGTGTTTCAATACATAATCAGCTACCGCTACCAAGGTATATTCTTCTCCGAACATTTCTCCGTTTTCACATACCAAAGCCAAGCGATCGACGTCCGGATCGACAACGATTCCCAGATCCGCATGACATTCCTTCAGCTTTGCCGAGATTTCCGTCAGATTTTCGGGGATAGGCTCCGGATTATGCTGGAACTTCCCTGTCGGTTCACAATTCAATTCTATAATCTCTTGGACACCTAAAGCCTTTAGTAAACGTGGAATAACAATCCCTCCTACGGAATTGACAGCATCTACCACGACTTTCAGATCAGCCTTAGCAATAGCCTCCCGATTTACTAACTTCAAATCCAACACATGCTGAATGTGATAATCTGTATAATCCTTCTCCGTCACCACACCTAAATCATCCACTTCGGCATATTCGAAATTTTCTTTTTCCGCCAATTCCAAAACCTGGGCTCCGTCAGCAGCAGTAAGAAATTCTCCTCTATTATTCAATAATTTTAAAGCGTTCCATTGCTTGGGATTATGACTGGCTGTCAGAATTATACCGCCATCCGCATGCTCTGCTGTAACCGCAATTTCTGTAGTAGGGGTCGTAGCCAGACCGATATTTACCACATCATGCCCCAATCCACTTAAAGTTGCCGATACCAATTTAGCATACATATCTCCCGAAATCCGGGCATCCCTTCCCATTACAATTTTAGCTCTTTTCTTGCCTGCTCCTTCCTTTAACCAAGTTGCATATGCAGAAACAAATTTAACAATATCCAGCGGAGTCAGATTATCCCCGGGAGAGCCACCGACCGTCCCACGAATACCTGAAATAGATTTAATTAGAGTCATTGGATTTCAGATTTTAAATTAAAAACGGAGAATCACCCCTTGCTATATAAAATTCACAGAGAAATACTCCTCCCCTCCTTTTGCCTTCAGTACAAGGCTAAAAAAAGCTGCACATTCCTTCGAAAGTACAGCTTTATATCTATCAGATTATGGCCTTATAACCTTCAGCATCCAGTAAATTATCCAATTCTGAAGGATCACTTATCTTAATTCGGATAATCCAACCTTTTCCATAAGGGTCTTTGTTGACTAATTCCGGTTCTCCTTCCAGGTCAGGATTGAATTCCAGAATTTCACCACTTACCGGTAAATACAAGTCAGAAACCGTCTTCACAGCTTCAACAGTACCGAAAGTATCTCCTTCTGCAAGGGTCTCTCCTTCTGTATCGCATTCTACGAAAACGATATCGCCCAATTGACTCTGAGCATAGTCTGTAATACCAATTACAGCTTCCTCACCTTCAACACGAATCCATTCATGTTCTTTAGTGTACTTTAATTCTGCGGGTACGTTCATTATCTTAAAAATTTTTTAATTTAGTAATAATTGTGACCTCAAAGTTAAATAAAAAATTTAATAAGCAATTTAACACACCATATATTTTTCAGCACTTCTTTATGAAAAGACTGACGAGCTTGCTATCAAGAGATTAGAAACATTCAAAAAAAACAGAAAAATAGAAAACATTCCCTGAACACTATCTTGGATCAAAAAATTCACATTTTTCCCCTTATTTTATTTGCTATTTCAAAAAATCGTCCTACATTTGCACCGCTGTAAGGAAATACAATTTCCACAAATTGGTGCGGTAGTTCAGCTGGTTAGAATACAGGCCTGTCACGCCTGGGGTCGCGGGTTCGAGTCCCGTCCGCACCGCTGAAAGTTCTTCAAATTTTTATGATTATTTTGGTGCGGTAGTTCAGCTGGTTAGAATACAGGCCTGTCACGCCTGGGGTCGCGGGTTCGAGTCCCGTCCGCACCGCTGAAAGTTCTTCAAATTTTTATGATTATTTTGGTGCGGTAGTTCAGCTGGTTAGAATACAGGCCTGTCACGCCTGGGGTCGCGGGTTCGAGTCCCGTCCGCACCGCCACTTAAGAGGAAAAACAAAGTAAACCTCGGTATATCAACAGATTTACCGAGGTTTTTTTATTTACAATACCACGAATTGAGGCATTTTGAAGCAAATGAGAATGGTCTAATTCGTGGTCATTTTTTTAGCTTCAAAAATCAACCACGAATTAGGTTGTAATACACTGTTCTTCACTGTTTTGCATAAAGCATCGCATGGCAATTACGTAGTTTTGAACCATTAAAAACTAACAAGCCATGAAACGTACTTTCAGTGTTCTTTTTTTTATCAGAAGGACCAAACTTCTAAAAACGGGTGAAACAAACATTCTGATGCGGCTCACCGTGAATGGGCAATATAAAGAAGTACTTACACAGAGAACAATCTTACCTAATCTATGGAATCAGAAAAAAGAGAAAACCACAGGAAAAAATCCTACTTGTATAGAGATTAACAAATATCTGGATGATTTAAGGGCGAGAATAAATAATATCTATTCAGAATTAGATAGCGAAGGTATTATTGTTACTCCTAAACTTATTCTCACGGTAAAGAATAAGCCCAAAGAACCAGAGAAAATGTTCTATGAAGAATTTGAAAATCACAATAGTAAATGTGAAGAATTACAGGGAAAGGATTATGCCAAGTCAACTGTTGATAGGTATAAATTATGCCTCATTTACTTTAAGGAGATGCGTTATTTGGAAACTCTTGAGGAAAAAGAAAAGGAGATTAGTGATATCCATGAAAAGATAAAAAGTAAGAAGATAGAACCTGAGGATTTTCCAATACGTTGTGTTTCCCAACAAATGATAGAGGATTTTCAATTTTTCCTTAGAACAAAAAAGGATATTGGTAATAATACTTGTATCCGTTATCTTAAATGTTTACACAAAATTATTAATATAGGATTTAATAATGGCTGGATAAAAGCAAACCCTTTCGCTAATATAAAACTGAGAGTAACGAAGGGCAAAGCAAAGTTTCTTACTATTAATGAAGTTAATCTTATAATAGGCAAAGAATTTGCCATAAAACGCCTAGAACAAGTTCGTGATGTTTTTATTTTTTGTTGTTTTACAGGGCTAGCTTTTATTGATGTGTGGCAATTAAGGAAGGAACATATCATTGAAGATGATAAGGGTGGTCTCTGGATTATGAAGGAACGACAGAAAACAAAAATTGATTTTAATGTTCCATTATTGGAAATACCACTTAAATTAATTGAGAAGTATAAAGATAACTTACACTGTCAGCAAACAGGGAAGCTTCTCCCGGTAATTTCTAATCAGAAGATGAACGGGTATTTGAAAGAAATTGCAGATTTATGCGGAATTAAAAAGGTGTTATCTACACATGTTGCAAGACATAGCGGATTTTCTTTCTCGCTAAAATTCAATAGCTTACAAAAAATCTTGGCTTAATAGGTAACGATTTAGAAACCAGCTAAATTCTGTGTTTCACTTCGTTTTGCAGTAATTCAAAAGAACGCTTTTCCTAAATGCAAAGGTAACATTATTTTTTGAATAATGCTCCTTTACATTAAGTTAAATTCAATAAATTATTGGCTATGGTTGCCGAAATTTATATTTAAGACCATACTCTTCAAGTTTACTATACAGTGTTGTCCTGCCTATGCCGAGCAGTTCGGCGGCAAGACTTCGGTTGTCGTTTGCTTGCTCCAACGCACGCAATATCCGCTCCTTATCCTCCACATCATTGCGCAGTGCGAAACTGATGGGGGGGGGCGGTTTCGTCACGGCAAGTTCCAGATGTTCTTTCGTTACAACACCTTCTTGAGCCTGCAATACAACACCCCTTATCTTTTGCCGAAGCTCGCGCACGTTGCCCGGTCATGCGTGGGTTACAACGCTTTAAGGGCTTCGGAACTGAATCCACTCACGTTACATTCCAACTCCTTATTGGCTATACCACGGAAGAATTCCGTAAGCGGCATTATGCCCTCCTGACAGTCACGCAACGGTGGCACGGTTATCTCGAAATCACGCAAGCGGTAGAGCAGATCCTGCCGGAAACGCTTTTCACTCACCGCTTCTTCCAAATCTTCGTTGGTGGCGGCGATGATGCGTACGTTGAAACTCCTGTCCAATTTGCCACCAATAGGACGACAACGCCTTTCCTGTATGGCACTGAGCAACATCTGTTGGGTTTCCAACGCAAGGTTGCCCACCTCGTCAAGAAACAGTATGCCACCTTCCGTTTCATATAAATATCCTTTTTGGGCACTGTCCGCACCCGTGAACGCTCCTTTAACGTACCAGAATAATGCCGACAGCGCAAGATCTTTAGTGAACCAACCATCGCCACGAACGATTTGCATACACGCTTGCTCTTGTCGTGCAGGTAGTGGTGCTCCAATACTACTTGCCAATGCTGTTCTCACAGAATATCATCACATTCATATCATCGGGAGCTACCAACCTTATCCTTTCGTGATAGTTTAGTCCATCGAACCGTTATGAGGAGAACACGGATATACAACTGTATCCATCTTGACACTCATTCTGTATGAAACGCAAAAGTGGAACGAGTTTGTCTCTCACAAACTATTTGGGTATGTAATCCTACAATCGAGTTTCATGCTTTCCACGGTAGTATGCACTTCGGTGTAAATCTACCAATATTTTCCAGCGATGATTTGACCATCGTAAATAAGAACAACATAATAGTATTGTGTACTACTATAATAGCTTTGGTTATTTAATTTTTTGTTGAAATCCAAAGATTTAGTTCCACCTCCTTTGTAGAAAGTCAGGACGTGATTATTAGATATAATTTCTGAATTTCTGTCATTTATAGCTTTTAGTGTAACCGTTATTTCTTTTTCTTCGTCACAATAATAATCAAATTTGAATCTTTCAGAGTTTACCTCACAAGAAGTAACGATAAAAGGATAATGTGTACACATCTCCTGTATTTTGGACTTCAAATCTACCTTCTCCTGCCTGATTTGACCAAGTTCCCTTTCTAAGTTTAAAACAGAATCATTTAATGTAGAGATACGTTCATCTCTTTTGCCAATAATTGAATCCTTTCTTTTAATAGTCTCGTTAGCAGAGTTCAATTCATCTTGTGTATTATTCAGATTTTCACATAGGAGATAAATGCCTACTCCACATGCAACTAGTGTAAGGAAAAGAAAAACGACCTTTTTAAATTGTTTCTTTTGACGTAAAATCTGTTTATTCGTCTCTTTTAATTTCTCAGTTTCCTTTGTTAGAAATTCATTCTGAGAGTTTAATTGTTTTAGAATGTTTCTATAACTCGTTGAGCGAACTGTGTCATAATTTTCTTGTTTCAATATTATTGTAAAGCCAAAGGTATATGATGCTTTTACCATATCAGCGTTATTGTCATTCTCATTGAAGATTTTTTGAGAGTTAATCGATACAGAGTAATCTGCTTGGGGGATTTTTTTTATTGTTTTGACAGATGACATCTCTCCATGGAGGCAATTAGCATATCCCATTACCTCTTCTTCTTCTTTTTTCAAAGACGATAAAGAAGTTGTTAAATCTCCACTTTTCGAATAGTTAATAATGATACCTCGCTCGGCAAGTTGCTCAATCTGTTTTTCAAATAATGAGAATAACGAACCTATTTGAGTAAAATAATATCCATTTATTGCTACAGTTAAGCCTATATATCTCTTTGTATCTAATTTCCTTATATATACATAATACATCATACTCTCATCTCTGTGAATTATCAATTGAGATGGAGCATTACATTTAGAATAAATGGATTTAAAAATATTTGAAGAACTGTCTTCAGGATATTGCGAATAACCATCTGACAATTCTCCAAAAATATAGGTTGAGCAATTCACTGTACTACTTCTTATTAAAGTTTATAGTCTTAGCTATATTATCGACTTCAACTGATGCAAGTTCATCAAGTACCGCATTACCAAGCAATATCGGCGCAACCTGATTCAAGGCAACACTTGCTGTCTTGTTTTCAAGCACTATACCGTCTTCTCCTCCAATCTCAATACGCTTTATGTTGATAGTGCCATTCTCTACAATAGATCCATCCGCAATAGTTGCGTATGAAGCATCTAATATGTCACTTGCCTCTAGTTTTCCATTCTTTGCAAGAGTTTGTACTTCATTCAACGAAAGATGAATACCAGAACAACCGGTATCATAAATCATATTCATTGTTATGCCGTTCAATTTGATCGGTATGATTTTAACTCCGCCGATTTCCTCATAAGGTATGGATATAGCCTCAGAAGTTTGCTGGTCAAGGTTATATGGAGGTTTGTTTGATTTCTTTTCACAAGATGTAAAAAAAATCGCCACAATGGAGATGATTAGAAAAATCTTTTTACTCATAATTGTTTGACTGTTATAGTTCTGGTTCTCGTCTTACCACTTTGGGTGGTGTATTTAACTAATAAATTCTGACCTTCGCTTGTATCAGGAACAGCAAAAGTATTACCGTCATTAATTGGAGGCTGACCTTCAGTCATTATGACACTCCATGTTCCTTCTTCTACATTGGCGGGATAACTCTTGCCTCCAACCATTTTTTTTACAGATAAAGAATACGTCTGTCCTGGGGCAACATAAGTTACCCCATCAACTTTCTTTATAGAACCTTCTGAAAGGTCTAAATAACATTTTGCTAAATCGTCATATTTCACTTCAGGATTTACGTCCTCTTTTAAATAAGTTGTGTCAGTCTGTTCGGATGTCGTAGGGTCAACAACTTTGTTATTACCTAAATTTATACAGAAAACAACGCAACATAAAATAGCAATACAAAGAGCAATAATAATACCAAGTAATATACTATTAAGCCCTGAGTTCCCTGCTTTCTTTGAATTATTCGAGTAAGATTTTTGTGAAGATTCCATATCCTCATCAAAATGTTCCTTATCGCTTTCAGGAAATCGACCCGCCAGAAGGCGGGTAAGCTTCTGAACAGGTTTATCTATAAGTTCTATTGAAGATTTAGCATCTTCAATTTTGGCTTTGAGTTCATCTCGCTCTTGAACCACAATCCTCAATTCATATTTAAGTTGGTTGATGGTTGATGAATATTTTTTTTCTGAAGAGGACGCTGATGCATTTAACCTATCAGACAAATCTTTATTCTCCTTCGAAAGTTGAGCATTATCCGTCTGCAATTGTAAATTTGCAGTTTCAAGAGCCTTTTTCTGTGCGATAGCGGAATTTAATTGCTTGGCGATAACTTGGTTCGCAACAGATGCCGGTTCAAGGTTTGGTAAAACGACAATGGACTGCTTTTTGAAAAGATCAAAAAACAATGGGCTGTCCACTTCTACAAGGCTGAACTGCTTTTTAGTCTTATTGAATGTATCAGGGACATTTACCATTTGCGAGATAAATGGTTGAATTAATTCCGCAATATTTTTTACAAAGATTGCACGAATTTTATCAACTGTAGCATTATTACCTGAACGTGAAGACTCAAAATCAGAAACAAGGAATACTTCCTTATTCTGTTTTTGTGTTATCAGTGTTCCAACACATACCTGTTTGTATACTGCTTCAAAAATTTGATACAATTTAGAAACATTTGTACAATATGATTTCTGGAAGCATACTGTCATTGCAAAGAATGATCCTGGTCTTTCATTCGAATCATAAACATCTTGCTGATGGATGTATGTGTAGTATGAGTCACCCAGACAAATATCTATTTGTAAGGCAGCATTGTCAGTGAGATTCGAATCATGATTATAAAAAGTATTTATATAGTCATGATTCTTTTCACTTCCCCAAATTTGATGACCATTTGGAGTGCCATGTATATATAATTCAAACGTACTCATCTTATCCTTTTATACATTTCATGAGTTGCTCCCAAAGAAGCCTTGGATACATCTCCTCACTCTCGTTGTATTTAGGCTTACCTCCAACCTGCTTGGTATAGTAGCCAGTGCAGAATGGAACAAATCTATAGTTGAAGGGACGCCAAAGACTTGTTATGGGGTTAGGATTTTTAAACACGGACGAAAGACCTTCATATTCATCCTTCATTGCCTTCTCTGCAGAAGAAACATGGAGTTTTCCATCTTCGAAAAGTTCCTCCTTTTGATCTACTTTGTTATATAAGATAACAACACGGTCAGAGTTCCGAAGAAGCTGATGCTTGCAATTCCGAATACGTCCTACATACGAATCCTTTACAGATGCATGAACGTTCCATTCTGCTTCAGTGATGTATACCCATATTTTTCTGTTGGGTAGATTACGTATTATTTGAGTCAAGTATGGACGGAAGTTCCGTGCACTTATTTCTTCCGGTTTTTTCGGATTAAAGTAATGTTCACCTGGAGCCTCAAGTATCTGACAAACCGTTGTACTATGGTTAATCACCTTAACCATTAGGAACTCATTAAGAGCATTACCTAGAAGAGCCTCTGTGGTATTGAGGTTTTTGTGGAATTTCTCACATCTCTCCTTGTAAGTGTCATCAGCCTTGAAAGTTGTATCAGCCTTGACCGTGTAGCCAAATTTGCGAAGATAACGCGCTAAGCGCACGAGGGTCATAGACTTGCCGCTGGTTGGAGGACCGAACAACATCACTATTGGAGCTTTTTTATCTACAATTTTAATATCATCTTCATCAATAACGGCGGTAGTGGTTGATTCCTCATTTACAGTGTCATCTGATGCTGTATCCATTGAGGGATTTGTTTCGTCTCCAATGTTGATGTCTTCAACATTAAGATCTATATCTTTATCTTTCATAATCTCAATCGTTTTTCTTCATGAATGCAATGTCAAAAAATATAAATGCGGCAATATCAACAAGAATTGACAATATAACATAGTACCAGAATGAACCAGGATACTTTCCGCCAAGAAAATCTACAAAGAAAACATCAATTACAGATGCCATTCTTTTAGTACGCGTTTCTCCATTTTCTTTTGTATATACCTGTTCATCGTCTGAGTCTTTGTCAAATTGCACAAAAGTCTTATTTGTAGATATGATATTGTATCCATCTTTAAGCTCTTTTTCACATTGACGAATCTCATCTTCATTAAGACTCGCTGAAGCCACGTGATCTTGAATAGAATCATTTAGCGCAGACAAACGTTTAATTTGTTTTCTTGCTGCTTGGACAGACTGTTCAGAGATTGTATGAGTTCTTAAAGCGTGAGATAGCGCCTTATTTATCTCTATCTGGTATCCATTCAGAATAGTCGGATCCTGACTATTATAACGAGGGTCTTGCTGAATACTTGAATTGAGTGTCCGATTTATAATTTCAAGATGCTCGCCAATCTTCTTTCCATTACCGCGTTTAAAAGGAGCTTCATCTCCATTAAATTGAGCGACAATATGCCTCCGTTGTTCCTCAACGGCGTCCTTCATCTTTTTACCTTCCGCATCAAGAACAATAGTTGAAGATGTTCCCATATCAACTACTTGCTGAAGATATTTATCAGTTGTCTTTATATCTTGCGAAATAGTTGACCCGATTTTATCGTTGTAAAAAAATGTATGAGTATTGGTAGGCATACTCATAATAAGCCAGAAGAACACTACAAGAATAATGCCTCCCCATAATTTCCCTTTTCTATTTTCAATAAAATCACTGGAAAATAGAGAATCCGCAATCATCTTCGTGCCGATTGACGCAACCACAAAGAATGCGATAGTGATACCCCACACAAGAACTTCTGGCCACCCCACAGGGAGAAGTAGATGTAAGGATTGTTCGGTTGCCCAACAACTTATTCCTGCAAGAATAAGGAAAGCGAGACCGCAGCCTATTACACGAAACTTGTTCATCATTTTAAGTTGGTTTATTATTGTTATCTAATATGCTTTGGCATCCCTCTCCTATTAAGAGAGGGATGAGATTGGAATAAGTTAACAATCAATAAATTTGCCTACCGTACAACTTGCCTTTTGCTAAATTTTTATGCTTTTCGACATAAAGTGTGAAAATTCCTGCCAATAAATACTTGATTTTGCAGTATTTTGCGTATCTTTGCATCTATAAATCCCTCTCTTAATAGGAGATAACGCATTTTGCTAAACAAATTTTCTACAGATTTTTCAGTATCATTCCATTGGCTTTGTCTATTAACGAACTGTCCAAAGATGCCAGATAAATCTGTGTGGTAGCCTCGGAATCATGTCCCATTCCCTCGCTGATAATCGCCAACGGGACATTCCTGCTCTTTGCGGCACTTGCCCATGAGTGGCGGCTGACATACATTGTAAGATTGGTTTGTAATCCTACCATTACCGATATTTCTTTCAGCTTGCTATTGACAAAGCGCAGTGCATTACGGTATTGTTGCCGTTCATTGCCGGATGTCTTGATTATCGGCAACAGGTAATCCGTTCCAATTTTAGGGTATTTATCAATAATCTCCTGCATACACTTCTCCCATTTGATGAAAAGCTGCTGTCCGGTCTTGAGCCTGCGATAGGAAAGGATACCATCCTGCAAGTCTTTCTTTCTGAGATAAGCAATGTCGATGAACGACATTCCACGGGTGTAGAACGAGAACAAGAACATATCCCTTGCAAAGTCTAATGACGGCATCAGGGACAAGTCTAGTTCCTTAATCCGCTTGATTGCCTTCAACGGGATGGCGCGTTTCACGGTCTTGTCAATGCCCGTGTAAACGTACCGGAACGGATTGCGCTGTCCAGTCAGACCTTTTTCCACGGCACGGTTATAGGCGGCACGAAGTATCCGCATATAGAAAGAAACTGTGTTCATCGTAACGCCCTGCGCTTTCAAATAAGCTTCGTATTCCATTATCAAATCGGAGTTAATCTCGTCCAATAAGGCATCATTGTCTTTCCTGAAGCGCATGAAACTGTTGAGCGTTGACGTGTAGGTTTCTGCCGTCCGTTCCCTGTTCAGGCGTTTCAAATGAATAATAATACTCTCCATGAATTGGAAGAACGATTGCCCGTTTACCGATTCATGGAATCCCTCAACTATGTCATTCGCCGTGAACTCATCACCACTTCCATGCAACTTGCTTATTACCGTATTCAGCCGTTTTACATCCCGTTTGATACGATCTTTAACTGAATGCAGAATAGAACTTCTACTGTCAGTAGCTATAACCACGACTCCATTTTTTCCGTCCCATTCATCCGCAAGGATGCGGTAATCCGTCTTTATTTGACGGATTACGCACTTGTGGATGACCTGATAGTAGATTGTGCCCTCCTTGCCGCCTATGGTGGATGGGCGAAACTTGACCTTGACCGATGCCATGTCAGTCCGATTTGGATTGGTAACACTTCTCCAATACCCTTGAAAGCTCTACAATCTCCCGGCTCAGCTTCACGAGGTCGATGGTACACTTCTCCAGCTTGTAAAGCAACGCCATCGCCTTCTTTTCCGAGAAATGGCAACGTAATTCCTTCACGACTTGGTTGTAGTTGGTTCCGATGGCTCGGAACTGGGCGTGGAAGTCGGACAGTTTGGTGCAGTATTCCATCATCGCCTTGTCCGTTTTCAGCACCAGAAACTTTTGCCCGAAAAAGTGCGCCTTGAGAAAGACGGCTTTCGCGTACACCTGTGATTCTTCGTACATCGTGAGGAACTTGTTCCATTCCTCATCATCGAAGCGCACCATCACGCAGTGCGTCTTCGGGTTCAACTTGGGATTTCTCCCGTACTTGCTCTTCTTTTTCATTCTTCTTATTCTTTTAATTTTATGGCTTGACCATTGTTTAATCTTTGATTAAGGAATCCCGAAATTATCCGACTGCGGAGGATAATTCTGTCCACGGCAGTGCAAGGGTTTTCAGTTACCGGGAAGTCCCGGAGTAACTGAAAACATACCTTGCTGTGTCTTTGAAGACACAAGAATCCTCCGCTTGTCGGATTTGTTTGTGGGTATAATGACTCATTGGGAGTATCGGTCAAACCGATGGAGTGTATCCACCGGCTTGACCGGTTCCAATACTTTATCCGCTCAGAGCCTGCGCCACTGCTCGATATCTTCCCGGTAGGCTTCTATGTGCTGACGGGCGAGATTTTCAATAAGCCCAGATGCACTCATGCCACGTCCACCGAGGCGGCGCACTATCTCGTCCAGCCTGTCACGTACCTCCCCGCTGACGAACACGGGCTTGCGGTCTGTAATCTTGGGTACTTGCAGGTAGGTGGCACGGTATTCGCCCAATGACAGCCTGCGCTGTTTGCTGCTGATACGTTTGGCGATAGTCCGTTCCACAGGAATGTCGTCCGTATCTGCGGCAGTACCCTTTGCCTCGTTGTTTGACCCCACACTTGTGTCCTGCTCGTGTATGCGAGTATCCGACACAACCATCTGTACTGCGGATGTGTCCGGCTCGTCTAATACTGGAAAGAGACTGCCCGCTTCCGCAATAGGTTCTTCTTCTGCTGCTACGGAAGAACTCTCTTCCTGTTTGTGTTCGGGCATGGAAGGCATATAGTCTTCCAACTTGAAGTTCTTGAACGCTTCATCATTCTCGATGTTTTTGAATTTCTTGCTCATTTTCGTTTCTTGTTAAAGTGAATACTTATTGGTCTGTATGCGCATAGTTGACCGTTTGTAGGGAGCAAAGTAAGAGGCTTTAGTGCAGGCTGTCAAGGACTTGGATTCTGTTAGGCAATTTTGTATGGTTTTGCCTCATGGCGGCATGAACAATGGTGCAGACTTCTCTGATTTGCCGGATATGAATGACAGAGAGAACAAAGATGAATTTACGGGCAAAACAGAATTAAGCTCTTATTTTGCTCTTGGCTTTCTTGCTAAATTCCCTAATTAAGATGATAATGACAGATAGTACCCCGGACAACCTCTACCATATCGGTGCCACATGCTGCCGCTTTTGAAAAAGCCATTGTCGGATAACGGATTATATATTCCTTTGCGCCAAAAGGAACAATAACAGCAAAAAATAATGTATATGGAAATCGTATCTATCGAAAGAAAGACCTTTGAGGCGATGGTCGCCAAGTTCGACCGCTTTGTCCACCGTATGGAAGCCATCTGCCAGCGGCACGGCGAAAAGAAAATGAGTGAGTGGATGGACAATCAGGACGTGTGCCGGATGTTGAACATCAGTCCCCGCACGTTGCAGACCCTTCGGGACAACGGCACGCTTGCCTACTCGCAGATAAACCACAAAACATATTACCGTCCCGAAGACGTGCAACGTATCGTTTCCGTTGTAGAGGATAGACGGAAGGAAGCGAAGTTCAAGGGAAGGACAATATAAACCTGATGCAATTAAAGAAGTATAATAACAATACCCACTAAATCCAAAGTAGCATGAACGAATTGATTAACAAAGACAACGAGTGGATAATCCACTTCATGGGCAGTCTTGACCGCCTGCTGGACAGCTACGAGCGTCTGACCGCCAACTACCGCCCGACATTGAGCGGAGAGCGTTTCTTTACCGACAAGGAAGTGTCAGCACGGTTGAAAGTGAGCCGCCGAACACTTCAAGACTATCGCAATGAAGGGCGTATAGCTTATATCCAGTTAGGTGGCAAAATCCTCTATCGCGAATCCGACATCGAAAGGATGCTTGCTGACGGCTACCGCTCTGCCTACCGACAGACGGCTATCTGATTTTCTTTGAAGGAGCGCAGTTTACCGTCTGCCTAATGGTTGCGATAGCAATGGTTTTACGGCAAAAGGAAAAAGGAACGGCTTACGGATGAAGCACCAATATCTTGCTTCGTCTGTAAGCCGTTCCTTTATATCTTCTGATTTCCCGTCAGTCGCTTGTTTCCGTTGCCGGATGCCTTACGAGCGTATGGTCGGCAGAGGCAAGGTTTTCGGGCTGAATACGCTCCGCAGGAGGAAGATTCTGCCCGAAACGGCATTGCCGCCTGACCTTGCCGCTGCCATCAGAGCCATACGCTACCTTTGCATCCGAACATCGGGAACAGGTGACTGGCGGGATGAATTTCAACTATACCATAGGTTGCTTCCTCTGTCACAGGAGACAAACAATGTTATTGGAGCCTCCTTCTTGGCGGTGCTGATTTCATTTATTACAAACCGTCTGAACAGAATACTTTCTTTACTGCATATTCTGAATGCAACGGATATAATCATTTCAATGTTATAAACGTCATAACTGATTCCATTCGGTTGTCTGATATATTTCATTGTGTCCACTTCATTCAGTTCCTTGTTCTTATATATAGCATGAATCGCTTTGCGAATATCGCATGAAAATACTCCGAACAGGTCGGCTATCTCGAATTGTGTCATCCATACGGGTGAGGTCGGCATAGTGACCATACCCATTTCAGTGACTGTTATTATACCTCTATTCATAATGTACTGAATTTACATTGTTTAGTTTCTATTGTTTGTCTTTTCGCCGGTAGATTGTTTCTTCCGGCGTTCCATCAGCTTGTCCATATCATTGGAAATCTTGTCATCCGTGATTTTGGCATAGATTTGGGAACTGACGATATTTGTATGCCCCATCATCTTGGCGATGCTTTCTATCGAAATTCCTGCGGAAATCAACAGGGTTCCGAAAGTGTGCCGGGCTTGGTGATGGGAGAGATTTTCCTCAAATTCCAGTGCGTTACCGATGGAATGTACCTCGTGCCAAAGAATATCACGGATAGGCAACGGGAAAACGGGCTTGGTGTCATCGGTCGTGTTGTAAAGTGACAATATACGCTCTGCCACGGGATGCAGGGGGACAAATGCTTCCACGTTAGTCTTGCCTCTCTTTTTGCGGATATACTTCCTGCCGTCCGCTGCCTCTCCGATATGGTGCGGATAGAGCCTGTGTATATCCACATACGCCAGACCGCAGAAACTCGAAAAGATAAACATACGCCGTGCCAATTCCATGTTGCTGTCCTCAAACGGGGTCGCCATCAGGCGTTTCAATTCATTGCGACTGATATGTTTCAGTTTCGGTGGACTCTTCTTTTCATATTCCACCTCCTCGATAGGGTTGGCACGTATAATCTCCCAGTCCACGGCAAGATACAACAACCTGTTGAGCCAGCACAGGCACTTGTTCATCTTGTCCGTGCTGCATCCCAAGTCCTTTAACAGGAATGTCTTGTAATCCCTGCCGAACTGTTCCGTTATTTCCTCCAACGGCATATCCTGCATATCATAGACTGATTCTATATACTGCCTGATACAGTCCTGAAAGATAACGGATTGCCGGTAGGTGGAGCGTGATTGTATCACGACAGAGCGTTTCTTTAACCTCTCCAGCTCTTGTCTGCCTGTTTGCAACAAGGTTGTGGGCAAGGAACTTTCCGCCACTATGGTATTTTTCAACAGTTCCGCACTGACTACACCTTGTTCCTTCAGTATGGTGTTGTATGTATCTTCTATGTGTTGGCGATATTGGCTTAACCGTCCGTTTGTGCGAATGCCCTTTACTTCGCCTTTCTTAGTGTTCCAATCATCTGGATTGCAATAGATTCCTGTGGAAAGCACCACTTGTTTGCCGTCTATGGAGATTCTGCACCAAATGGCGGTCGTGCCGTCAGCTTTTACCTTACTGCGGTTGATGTAATAAAGTTGTTTGAATGTACTGCGCATAACAGATTATCTTATTGAACGTGATTAAATGATTTCATTAGAGAACAAGTACCAAATCTTTGGTCGCTTCTACAAATGTGTCCATGTCCTCAAAAAGTTTCTTCGGGGTCACACGGGCGTAAATTTGCGTTGTCTGAATATTGGTGTGCCCCAACATCCGGCTGATAGTTTCGATAGGCACACCCTCTTCAAGCGTTATCAGGCTTGCGAAACTATGGCGTCCGACATGATAGACGATGTCGGTCTTGATTCCAGCCAATACACGGAGGCTCTTCATATTGGCTCTCAATACGCGGTAATCTTGAACCGGCAGGAGTGTTTCCCTTAATTCGTCCTTGTATTTTTCCAACAGGGCAATCGCTTCAGGAAGAAGTTTCACCCGTGCGAGATACTCATTTTTCTTACGGTGGTATTTCAGCCACAGGTTGCCGTCATCATCGGTGAAAAGATTGTCCCGTGTGACGGACACGGTATCGGCATACGCTGTTCCGGTATAACAGGCAAACAGGAACAGGTCACGGGTGAGGGCAAGCGATGGTCTGCGGCGCATGGAGATTTCCACGTCACGCACTTTCACGAACTCTTCCCGCGTGAGTGCCTTCGGTGCGCTGATTTCCTGTTTCGGCAGCTTGAAGTTGCAGAAAAAGTAACGTTCCGAATGCCCTTCCTTATAGGCGATACGGCACACCTTTTTCAAAAGGGCAAGGTAATGGCGCACGGATTGCAGGGATTGTTTCTTCTCATCGAGCACATAATCCTGAAAATCCCAGACGAACCGCTCGTAAAGTTGTCCGAAGGCGATATCTTCCGTCTTGAATCTCTCACGGATGAACTCTGCAAGAATCTGCCGTGTGTAGTAATACTTGGAGTATGTTCCCTCAGCACGGTCAATGCCTACACGCGATTTCAAATCCTCATTGATACGGTCAAACTGTTTCAACAGGGTCATTTGCTTGTCTATGCTCCCCTGAAACATATCTTTGACCGCCGTAGCATCAAACTCCTGCTTGCGCTCCAACAGGGAATCAAATGCGGAATTGACGGCAAGCAACAATTTCTCAATTTTGGCATTGGTCTCAACCGCCTCCTTGCTTTTACCGTTCAGGCGGCTTTCACGGGGATTCCATAATTCAGGAGTGCAGGACAGTTTGCATCCGAACTGCGCCATCGTGCGGTTCACCGTAATTCTTCCCATTATCGGGGCTTTGCCCGACTTGTCCAGTCCGCTCTTTTTGAGGTAGAGCAGCACCTTGAATTTTTCTACTTTCATACGCTTATATTTTTGGTTGCAAAGTTACTTGTCATATAAGCGTTCCTTGATATGCAAAACACTGTGAATGAGCGCAAACAGAACGGTGATGATTTCTTTTTATCGCTTGCCGTTACCTTTTTCCGCTTTGGTAACTACCCGGCTAACGGTTTGGTAACTGAACAACCTCAATATTCCGTTGTCATTTGCTTTTTCTCCACTTGGCAAAATACTGAAACCATGCTCATTTCAAACGGGTTACGTTTTATCTTCACCAGCCCGCTTTTCCTTGCGTAGCCTATCACTTTCCACCAGAGAAGACATACTGCGGCTACCGTAGTTTTTCTCGCCAATGATGTATCAATGGAAAATGTATCTAGTACAGATAAAAGTTATAATATTTGGCGTACTTTTATAGTTTTGCATGAAATAGTTAAAAAAATAATATAACGATGAATAATATTTTTAATTTGAGTGTCAAAACTTGCTCTGAGGATATAAACATCAATTTATCAGTAGGGGAAACTTTATTTATTCTTGGAGCAAACGGAACAGGAAAGTCTGCTTTAATGCATAGACTTTATACCAATCACAAAGATGATAGTAAGTGGATTACAGCCCATAGGAAAACATGGTTTACAAGCAACGCTATGGATTTAACGCCAGCGTCTCGTAAACAAATGAATGAGTATATCCAAAATTTTGACATACAAGATTCATCGAGATGGAAAGATGACTATTATCAACAGCGAGCTGATATTTCTATATTTGATTTAATCAACTCTGAAAACACACGTGCGCGGCAAATTGCTAAAGCTGTAGATCTTGTTCAATTAGATAAAGCGAAAGATATCTCTTTAAAAAATCAATCTCCTATTGAAATTGTTAATGAATTATTTCAAATTTCTAATATTTCTGTAAAAATTGAACTGGGAGAAAATGAGGAATTATTTGCAATAAGAGATGGACATAAATATAGCATTGCAGAACTTTCTGATGGTGAACGCAACGCTCTATTAATAGCAGCAGAAGTATTGACAGCTAAACCTTATACTTTGGTGCTTCTTGATGAACCTGAAAGACATTTGCATAGGTCTATAATTTCTCCTTTATTAAATAGTTTAATATCAAAGAGAAGAGATTGTTCGTTTATTGTTTCAACTCATGATACAAGTCTGCCAACTGATTGTAATGATTCGAAAATTCTACTTATAAGAAGTTGCCAATGGAACAACAACATAGTTTCCTATTGGGATGCAGATTTATTAATGAATTCAAATGATATTCCATTTATAGTAAAGAAAGAAATATTAGGAGCCAAACGAAATATTCTTTTTGTGGAGGGAAATGAAACTAGTTTGGACAAACAAATTTATCAATTGATTTATCCTAATACAAGTATTATATCTCAAAAGAGTTGTACAAATGTAGAAAAAGCAGTTATTGGTATTAGAAATACAGAGGCATTACATTGGATTAATGCTTTTGGTTTAATTGATGCGGATGATAGAACTCTAGAAACTATAGAAAAACTAAAAGAACATGGAATTATTGCTCTTGAATGTTATTCCATAGAGGGGTTATATTATAATGAATTCGTTATAAAAAAAGTAATTCAGACTTTAGAAGGAATATCAACTGAAGATTTTTCTTCGGCTTTCGATATAATAAAAAATAAAATTTTGAGTAGTATTTCTAGTCATAAAGATAGATTGTGTGCACGTTTATGTGAAAGAAAAATTAGAAATGAAATTCAAGGGAAAATGCCTAGTCATACAGAAATCAAAGATTTACAAAATCTATCTATAAATATAGATATTAAAAACAAATTAGATGCAGAAAAGAATTTATTTGACGAATATCTTAAAACAGCAGAATTAGATTCTTTATTAAGTCGGTATCCAATAAGGGAAACTCCAATCATTAAAGATATAGTTGATGTATTGAGAATGTCAAGAACAAGATATGAATCTATTGTTAGAAAGCTTGTTACTATAGATAAAGATATTCTTCTATTTTATAGAAGTAAGTTGTTGCAGTTAACATCTTTGATGGGGTATAGCATTTCTGAATGCTAAATAAAACATTAACAAAGATAAGCTCCGTATTCCGTCCGTTCAAGCCCAAGCCCTACGGGTTTGAAAGAAAATCTCCACACCTCAAGATGTTCGGGTAGTATTTTCTTCCAAAGGCTTGCACAGACGGAATACTACACTAATACAGTTAATGTTCTTAGTCTGTTTCGGAAAAAATGTGTTGTTTTGAGGACGGTAGGTTATTGCTGCCGTTCCTTATTATAGTAGGCTTGTAAAAGTCGTTCTATGTCGCTTTGACGGTAGATAATCTTTCCTTTTATCTGAATGTATGGGATAACGCCTGTATCTCTCCATTCTTGCAGCGTGCGGATGCTTACTTTCAGACATTTGGCTACATCCTTGTTACTTAGAAACTTTTCACCGTTCAAATACGCTTTGTTTTCCTTTGCCAATCGGCTGATACCATCTAACATTCTATCCACAGACTGAAAGAAATCCTTAATTATCTCACTATTGCTGTTTATAAGTTCCATATTGTTATCTATTGATTTATAATTGGTTTGAATGATTGACATACATACACGTGTCAGTTACGCAGATACTCACCATAGTAGGATATGGAAATACTATCTTTTACCACATCATAACTGATATAAAGCCGTTTAAAGCCTTCAACGATAAAGTAACGGTTATCTTCTTTCTGTATCTCGTAAACGGCTGGTTTTGCCTGTCCGTTATCCGATACATGGAGCATCGAAAGGAAATACTTTCTCTTGCTTTGGTATATCATCACCGTAGGATGAAGATTTAAACTTTCCCATATTCCGACAATAGCAGACAATTTGAATGATTGGTTTACTCCCGTATTATTTTCTTCTTTCTTTTCCATAGGGCAATATTTATTGTTTGATTTATAATCCGCTTTCTTGTTTTCCGTACATTCTGCAATCAGTCTTTCAATATCGGCAGATTTATAGTATAGTTTGTTGCCGATTTGGGAATAACCCAGCTTGCCACTATCCCGATAGTTCTGCAAACTTTGGATGCTGATACCGAGCAGGGCACACACTTCACGACCTGACAGCCATTTATCCGGCTGACGGGTATTCTCTTTACAAATCCGTTCCACCTGACTGACGAAGCCGGAGAACCGCCCGCACACCTGTTAAAAGGTTTGTTCCTCAAGAGTTACAATATTCATACGTTCTTCTCTATGGAACAGAAAAAGAAGTCATTTAACAAAAGCGGTCGAAAGCCTAAACTTGACCCACGAACACATCGGTATTCGTTCAATTTGGACGATGTAGAGAACGCCAAATTCCTGTCATTTTTTGATAGGTCAGGTTACACTATCAAAGCGCATTTCATTAAGAACTGTATCTTTGGGAAGTCGTTTAAAGTGCTTAGGATTGACAAAAGCAAGGTTGATTATTACATTCGACTCTCCCAATTGTTTTCACAATTCAGAAGCATAGGCATACTTTATAACCAAACGGTGAAAGAACTCCATTCTAATTTTGCGGAAAAGAAAGCACTTGCCCTGCTTTACAAGCTGGAACAGTACACTGTTGAATTGGTAAAGACGAACCAACAGATTATTGCGCTTACCAAACAGTTTGAAGCATCTTATAAGGAAGAGGGGATA
>ERZ1673730.251-NODE-251-length-83758-cov-93.027705_pt1 | contig 83758 bp, 76 predicted proteins | sample MGYA00580200_ERZ1673730 | MGnify/ENA primary metagenome ERZ1673730 (study PRJEB41218, sample SAMN15661761) | gut metagenome | host: Homo sapiens | place: Canada: London | collected 2015-08-20/2019-03-30 | study: EMG produced TPA metagenomics assembly of...
GCGACCCCGACCTTGGCAAGGTCGTGCTCTACCAACTGAGCTATTCCCGCGTTACTGCTTTTTTTGCCATATTTTGATGGCGTCGTAATTTGCATTTCTGCGTCGTTACGGGAGGCGCATTATACGAGAATTCGATGCCCCTGCAACCCCCTGACGATCACTTTTTTGCGTTTTTTGTTTAAATGGACATTTTCTCGCCACCTACGCCGCTGAATTGTATAAATAAGCGTCATAACGGGCAAAATTGCTTTTTCCGCCCGGCTGAATGACGCAAAATCGCTCGCATCATAGTGCGGTGGCGCGACGTATAACGTGGCCACCACGACGCCAAACAGGGAATTAGCATGAGAAAAGTCCTCACCGTCCTGCTGCTGAGCACGCTGGCCATCGGAACCGCGTCAGCCGAGACGCTCCATTTTGGCACTACCACGGCCAATCCGCCGTTTGTCACCGCCAACGGCAAAAATCAGCCCGTCGGCTTCGATATCGATCTCGCTCACGCCCTGTGCCAGCAGATGCAGGCGCAGTGCCAGTTTACGGCGCAGCGTTTCGATACCCTGATCCCGGCATTGCGCTTTAAGAAGTTTGATGCGGTGATTGCCGGTATGGAAGTGCTCCCAATGCGCGAGAAGCAGGTCGCCTTTAGCCGCCCCTATCGACAGGCCCTCTCCGGGGTGGTGATCGTCAATAAAGATGTCGCCCATACCTTTGCCGATCTGAAAGCCAAAAAAATCGGCGTGGTGAAAGGCACGCTGCACCAGCACTATCTGCGCAATAAGCAGAAGGCCGTGCAGGCGATCCCTTACGACGACGTCGCCAGCGCTTTAGCCGCGCTGAAAGCCGGCGAAATAACCGGCGTCATGAGCGACTTCGCCACCCTTGACGCCTGGCAACAAGAGAACCCTGACTACGCCATCATGGATGAGCGGGCCACCGACCCGGCTTATTACGGTAAGCAGTATGCGATTGCGGTGCGCAAAGACGATCCGGAGTTGCTGAATGCCATCAACGATGCCCTGACCGCGGTCATGGCGACGCCTGACTTCCAGCAGATGCAGCAAAAGTGGTTTAAATAATCAGAAAGATGTACCGGGCCGCACCAGGCCCGGTATTGGTTTACAGCTTAATGAAATGCTCGCGATAGTAGGCCAGCTCGGCAACCGACTCGCGGATATCGTCCATCGCCTGATGGGTGCCCTGCTTTTTAAAGCCGTCGAGAATTTCCGGCTTCCAGCGGCGAGCCAGCTCTTTCAGCGTGCTGACGTCCAGATAGCGGTAGTGGAAATAGGCTTCCAGTTGCGGCATGTACTTAAACAGGAAGCGACGATCCTGGCCGATGCTGTTGCCGCAGATCGGCGACTTGCCTGCCGGCACCCACTGCTTAAGAAACTCAATGGTCGCCAGTTCGGCATCGTGCTCGCTGACGGCGCTGGCCTTCACGCGATCCACCAGTCCGCTGCCGGTATGCGTCCGCACATTCCACTCGTCCATTAATGCCAGCTGAGCATCCGACTGATGCACGGCGATAGTCGGCCCTTCAGCCAAAATGTTCAGGTTGGCATCGGTCACCAGGGTGGCGATTTCGATAATGCGATCGCGCTCCGGATCCAGCCCTGTCATCTCAAGATCGATCCAAATGAGGTTGTTTTCATTTGCACTCATGCTATTTTCCACCCTTCTTGCGTGACTATATTCATCTAAAATAGCGTGTATCATAGAGGTTTTGCCCCATCAGGGCGACCAGGAGCCAGTTCGATTGAGTAAAAATAAACTCTCCAAAGGCCAGCAGCGCCGCGTCAACGCCAACCACCAGCGCCGCCTGAAAACCACTGCGGAGAAGGCCGACTACGATGACAACCTGTTTGGCGAAACGTCGGAAGGCATTGTCATCAGTCGCTTTGGTATGCATGCCGACGTCGAATCCGCTGACGGTAGCGTCCATCGCTGCAACATTCGCCGGACAATCCGTTCGCTGGTCACCGGCGACCGCGTGGTCTGGCGGCCGGGTAAAGACGCCGCCGACGGCGTAAACGTCAAAGGGATCGTCGAAGCGGTGCACGAGCGCGCCTCCGTCCTGACGCGTCCGGATTTTTACGACGGCGTGAAGCCTATCGCCGCCAATATCGATCAGATCGTGGTGGTTTCCGCGATCCTGCCTGAACTGTCGCTGAATATTATCGATCGCTATCTGGTGGCCTGTGAGGCGCAGGATATCGAGCCGTTAATCGTTCTGAATAAAATCGATCTGCTGGATGACGATGGCCTGCGCTTCGTCAATGAGCAAATGGACATCTACCGCAATATCGGCTACCGCGTGCTCATGGTCTCCAGCCGGACTCAGGACGGCCTCAAGCCGCTGGAAGCGGCCCTGACCGACCGCATCAGCATTTTCGCCGGGCAGTCCGGGGTCGGTAAATCGAGCCTGCTGAACGCCCTGCTGGGGCTGAATGAGGATCAAATCCTCACCAATGATGTCTCGGACGTTTCCGGCTTAGGCCAGCACACCACCACCGCGGCGCGCCTCTACCACTTCCCGCACGGCGGCGATGTGATTGATTCGCCGGGCGTTCGTGAATTCGGCCTCTGGCATCTGGAAGCGGAACAAATCACCCATGGCTTTGTCGAATTCCATGATTATTTAGGCCATTGCAAATACCGCGACTGTAAACACGATAACGATCCTGGCTGTGCGCTTCGCGAAGCGGTAGAGAACGGCAAGATCGCCGAAAGCCGTTTTGAGAACTACCACCGCATCCTCGAAAGCATGGAGCAGGTACAGGTAAAAACGCGTAAAAACTTTTCCTCGTCCGATGACTGATCATTAAGCTGAGCATCACGTCAGGCTCTGCCAGGACGCGGTCAAACTGCGACTAACGCGGATGCCATTTGGCGAGGTTTACGTATAGAATCGTCCCCTTTTTTCAGGACCCCGCCCACGGGTGGGGTCAGGAACGACATATCATGGCCTGGAGGCTACTTTGTTAAACGATCTTAAACTTTCACTGCAATACATTCTGCCTAAACTGTGGCTCACCCGCCTCGCAGGCTGGGGTGCGAGCAAACGCGCAGGTTGGCTGACGAAGCTGGTCATCGATCTGTTCGTGAAATACTACAAGGTCGATATGAAAGAGGCGCAGAAGCCGGATACCGCGGCTTATCGCACCTTCAACGATTTCTTTGTGCGTCCGCTGCGCGACGACGTTCGCCCGCTGAATACCGATCCCAACGTGCTGGTGATGCCGGCAGACGGCGTGATCAGCCAGCTTGGCGCCATTGAAGACGATAAAATCCTGCAGGCCAAAGGTCATGACTACAGCCTGGAAGCCCTGCTGGCCGGCAACTATCAAATGGCCGACCTGTTCCGTAACGGCAGCTTCGCCACCACCTATCTGTCGCCGCGCGACTATCACCGCGTGCACATGCCGTGCAACGGCATCCTGCGCGAAATGATCTACGTTCCTGGCGACCTGTTCTCGGTTAACCATCTGACGGCGCAGAATGTGCCTAACCTGTTCGCCCGTAACGAGCGCGTCATCTGCCTGTTTGATACTGAGTTTGGCCCAATGGCGCAAATTCTGGTGGGCGCGACTATCGTCGGCAGCATCGAGACCGTGTGGTCCGGCACCGTGACCCCGCCGCGCGAAGGCATTATTAAACGCTGGACCTGGCCCGCTGGCGACAGCGAAGGCTCCGTCGCCCTGCTGAAAGGCCAGGAGATGGGCCGCTTCAAACTGGGTTCCACCGTGATCAACCTGTTTGCCCCGGGCCAGGTGAAGCTGGTCGACTCGCTGCAAAGCCTGTCCGTGACTAAAATCGGCCAACCGCTGGCGACCGCCGTGGAAGCCAGCACCGCTGCTGAACCCGCGCCGTTACCGGAAGAAGAGATCCGCGCCGAACACCGCGCCAGCCCGCTGGTTGACGATACACAAGACCAAGGTTAATTCTTCAGCAAAAAGGGTTATGCCGTGCGCCTGATATACACTTTCCTGTTGGCCTTGAGCCTCAGTTTCGGGGCGTACGCTGCGACAGCCCCGGATGCTAAACAGATAACCCAGGAACTGGAACAGGCGAAGGCGGCAAAGCCCGCCCAGCCTGAAACCGTTGAAGTTCTGCAGTCCGCGCTGAACGCGCTTGAGGAGCAAAAATCGTCCCTCGAGCGCGCCCGTCAGTATCAGGACGTTATCGATAATTTCCCCAAACTGTTTCAAAGCCTGCGCTCCCAGCTCAACAATCTGAGCGAAGAACCGCGCCAGGTGCCAACCGGCCTGACCGCCGATGCGCTGAACCAGGAGATCCTGCAGGTCAGCAGCCAGCTGCTGGAATCGAGCCGCCAGGCGCAGCAGGAGCAGGATCGCGCGCGTGAAATCGCCGACTCCCTGAACCAGCTGCCGCAACAGCAAACCGATGCCCGTCGTCAGCTCAATGAGGTTGAGCGCCGCATCGGCACGCAAACCGGCAACAATGCTCTCGCCCAGGCGCAAAATCTTGCCCTGCAGGCGGAATCGGCGCGCCTAAAGGCGCTGGTGGATGAACTCGACCTCGCCCAGCTTTCCGCCAACAACCGCCAGGAGCTGTCGCGCGCCCGTTCCGAGCTGGCGCAAAAGCAGAGCGAACAACTGGATGCCTATCTGCAGGCGCTGCGCAATTTACAGAACAGCCAGCGCCAGCGGGAGGCGGAAAAGGCGCTGGAGAGCACCGAACTGCTGGCGGAGAACAGTGAAAACCTGCCGCCGGACATCACCGCGCAGTTCAAGGTCAACCGGGAGCTCTCCCAGGCGCTGAACCAGCAGGCGCAGCGCATGGATCTGGTGGCCTCCCAGCAGCGGCAGGCGACGAATCAAACGCTGCAGGTGCGCCAGGCGTTAAACACCCTGCGCGAGCAATCGCAGTGGCTGGGCTCTTCCAACCTGCTGGGTGAAGCCTTACGCGCCCAGGTGGCGCGACTGCCGGAACGCCCTCGCCCACAGCAGCTGGATACGGAAATGGCACAGTTGCGCGTGCAGCGTCTGCGCTTTGAAGATTTACTCAGTAAGCAACCACAGCTGCGGCAGATCCGTCAGGCCGACGGCCAACCGCTGACCAGCGAGCAGAACAAGATCCTGCAGGCGCAGCTGCGCACGCAGAACGAGCTGCTGAACTCGCTGCTGCGCGGCGGCGATACTCTGATGCTGGAGCTCACTAAGCTGAAGGTCGCCAACGGCCAGCTGGAAGACGCGCTGAAAGAGATCAACGAAGCGACCCACCGCTATCTGTTCTGGACTTCGGACGTCAGCCCCATCGGCTTCTCCTGGCCGCTGGAGATTGTCCAGGATCTACGGCGTCTGATCTCCCTGGATACCATCAGCGAGCTGGGCAAAGCCAGCGCGATGATGCTCACCAGCAAAGAGACCTTGCTGCCGCTGTTTGCCGCCCTGCTGCTGGTTGGCTTTAGCATCAGCTCCCGACGCCATTTCACCCGCTTCCTTGAGCGCTCCAGCGCCCGGGTGGGGAAAGTCACCCAGGATCACTTCTGGCTGACGCTGCGCACGGTCTTCTGGTCGATACTGGTGGCCTCGCCGCTGCCGGTGCTGTGGATGACGCTCGGCTATGGCCTGCAGTCCGCCTGGCCCTTCCCGCTGGCGGTGGCGATAGGCGATGGGGTCACGGCGACCGTGCCTTTGCTGTGGGTGGTGATGATCTGCGCCACCTTCGCCCGGCCAAACGGGCTGTTTATCGCCCACTTCGGCTGGCCGCGTAACCGCGTGGCGAAAGCGATGCGCTACTACCTGATGAGCATCGGGCTGATTGTGCCGCTGATTATGGCGCTGATCATGTTTGATAATCTTAACGACCGCGAGTTCTCCGCTTCGCTGGGCCGCCTGTGCTTCCTGTTGATCTGCGGCGCGCTGGCGGTGGTTACCCTGAGCCTTAAGCACGCCGGTATTCCGCTCTATCTGGATAAAGAGGGGAATGGCGACAATATGGTGAACCGCCTGCTGTGGAACCTGATGCTTGGCGCCCCGCTGGTGGCCATGCTGGCGGCCGCCGTCGGCTACCTCGCCACCGCCCAGGCGCTGCTTGCGCGTCTGGAAACCTCGGTCGCCATCTGGTTCCTGCTGCTGGTGGTCTATCACATCATCCGCCGCTGGATGCTGATCCAGCGCCGCCGGCTGGCCTTCGACCGGGCCCGCCACCGTCGCGCGGAAATTCTCGCCCAGCGCGCCCGCGGCGAAGATGAGCCCGTTCACGTCAGCAGTCCGGAGGGGTCGGTGGAGACGGAGGTCAGCGAGGTCGATCTCGATGCCATCAGTACCCAGTCGCTGCGGCTTGTGCGTTCCCTGCTGATGCTGATCGCGCTGCTGTCGGTCATCGTGCTGTGGTCGGAAATTCATTCGGCGTTTGGCTTCCTTGAGAATATCTCGCTGTGGGACGTGACCTCGACGGTACAAGGGGTGGAAAGCCTTGAGCCGATCACGCTTGGCGCGGTGTTGATTGCCATTCTGGTGCTGATCATCACCACTCAGCTGGTGCGCAACCTGCCCGCGCTGCTGGAACTGGCGATCCTCCAGCATCTCGATTTAACGCCCGGCACCGGCTACGCCATCACCACCATCACCAAATATCTGCTGATGCTCGTCGGCGGGCTGGTGGGCTTCTCGATGATCGGTATTGAGTGGTCGAAGCTGCAGTGGCTGGTCGCCGCGCTGGGTGTGGGTCTCGGGTTTGGCCTGCAGGAGATCTTCGCCAACTTTATCTCCGGCCTGATTATCCTGTTTGAGAAGCCGATCCGCATCGGCGATACAGTCACCATTCGCGACCTGACGGGCAGCGTCACCCGCATTAATACCCGTGCGACCACCATCAGTGACTGGGACCGGAAAGAGATTATCGTGCCGAACAAGGCGTTCATCACCGAACAGTTTATCAACTGGTCGCTGTCAGACTCAGTCACCCGCGTGGTGCTGACGGTGCCGGCCCCCGTGGACGCCGATACCGACGAGGTCACGAAAATTCTCATTGCCGCGGCGCATCGCTGCTCGCTGGTCATCGATACCCCGGCGCCGGAGGCGTTTCTCGTCGACCTGCAGCAGGGGATCCAGATTTTCGAGCTGCGTATTTTTGCCGCGGAGATGGGGCATCGCATGCCGCTGCGCCATGAGATGCATCAGCTGATCCTGGCGGGCTTCCGCGAACATGGCATTGATATGCCGTTCCCTCCGTTCCAGATGCGTTTGGAAAGTATCGACGGCAGGCAAAGCAGTAAAACCATGACCTCGGCCGGAAAAACCAGCCGCCGTACGGCTGGTAGCCTGTAAACCATCCCCTGCCCGGCTGCACCGCCGGGCAGGTTCTTTAACTCTCCATCACCAGCGCGCCGGACGCCATGCGCCGACGGTAGCTTTCGTAGATCCCCAGCGCCAGCAGTGAGAAGAAGATCGGTCCACCGACCATCCACAGGGTACTGTTCCAGTCCCCGCTGTCGATGACGGGTTGGATAATGGTGAAGATATTGGCGAAAGTCACCACCAGCAACACCACGCCGGTCGCCAGCAGCGTCGACGAACGGTTTTTGAAAATCACGAACGGTCGGTCAAGATGCGTTTTCGCCTTGAAGAACGGGAAGGCGATGGTCAGGAATAGATAGGGCAAGGTCATGGAGACATTGGCCATCAGCGTCAGCTTGTTATAAAACGCGGAAGCGCTATCCCCACCGAACGATACCAGTACGATAAACACCCCGACCAGCAGACACTGCAGCCACATCGCCGCGGCGGGCATGCCGTTGACGTTGAGACGGGTCATCACCGACGGCCAGAGCGCTTTTGGCGTGCCCTGGATAATCGCTTTCAGGGGAGAATAGCTGAGGGTGAAGAACGCGCCGGTGTAAGCGAGAAACATCGACAGGCCCGTAATACGGGCGAACCAGACTCCGGTCAGGGCCGCCGACTCTGGCGTCAGGTGCAGAGCCTGGCCGAGCGTCGTCCCAAGGCTGGTCATCAGCACATAGGTGATGTTGCCGAGGTTGGTCGAACGCGCGCCAAGCACCTGCTGCCAGTTGGCGCTCACGCCCCACAGCACAATCGCCAGCGAGTAACCGACCGAGATAACGATCGCCGCGATGATAATCCCTTTGGCAAAGTTCTTTTCCGGCTTATCAGTCTTATCCACTAAGCCGCCGACCGCCTCAATTCCGCCATAGGCAAAGATGGCAAATACCACAAACGACAGCATCGCCATGCCCGACTGATACCCGGGATTAGGTGAAAAGGTGAAGTTTAACGGTTGGGCGAAATGGCCGCCGTTGAGCAGGAGGATCGCCCCGCTCACCAGCAGTAGCACCAGGTTAAGCCCCATCACCGCGATGCCGCCGACGGCGGTGATTTTGGCGATTTTATTGATCCCTTTGACGGCAATAAAGGTCACGACACCCATCCAGCAGGCTGCCAGAATGCCCACCGTCTGCGTCGGGGTCAGGCTAGCCAGCGCCCAGGTCTGGGTTTTGTCCGCGCCAAACAAAAAGGTGGATAACGGCACCCAAATTTTAGCCGCCGTACTCACCATCCACACCACGTACGACGCAAACCACATAAAGGTGCCGATGAAAGCAAAGCGCGGCCCGACGCTGTGGTTCATCCAGGAATAGATCCCGCCCTCTTCGCGACGATAAGCCGAGCCCATCTCCGCCATCATCAGCGCGAACGGAATAAAGAAAAAGAGGGCGGAAAAAAGATAAAACGGCATCGCGCTGTAGCCCATCAGATAAAACGCCGACGGGCTGTTGGCAAAGCCAAACACCGAAGTGAAGATCATCAGAATCAGCCCAATCAGGCTCATCTTCTTGAATTGTTGATGCATAAATCTATCCAAACGTGGGCATCACCCAACAGGCAACGCCTGGCCTCAAAAAATGAGCGCGGATAGTAGCAAAAACACGGAAGGAGATTGTGGGTATTCGGGCGAAAACCGGGATAGCGTGAGGGAGGATCGGTCAGGGCGGGTCTGTCACCTCCCCCGCTCTAAGGCGGCAGGAGGTGACAGCGCCATCAGGCGCGGTCGACCGTAAAGGCGATCACCTCGCCGATGCTTTCGGCACCCAGCGCCAGCATCACCACACGGTCAACGCCCAGCGCCACGCCGGAGCAGTCCGGCAGGCCCGCCTCTAGTGCCGCCAGCAGGTTGTTATCGATAGGCTGCTGCGGAAGGCCGCGCGCGGCGCGTTTGCGGTTGTCCTGCTCGAATCGCAGACGCTGTTCGCGGGCATCGGTCAGCTCGTGGAAACCATTCGCCAGCTCAATACCTTTGTAGTAAACCTCGAAGCGCTCAGCGACCCGATGATCTTCCGGGCTGATCTGCGCTAACGAGGCCTGGGTGGCCGGGAAATGATAGATAAACGTCGGCCGATCTTTACCGATGTGCGGCTCCACGCCCATGGTGAACAACAGTTGCAGCAGCGTGTCGCGATCTTCTTCAGTATCGGCGATATTGCTTAAATCCAGCTTCGCCGCGACTTCACGCAACTGCGTTTTATCAGCAGAGAGCGGATCAATATCCAGATGACGCTGGAACGCCTGCTGATAGGAGAGGCTTTCCGCTGGCTGACACTCCAGAACCTGCTGCAGCAGGTCGTCCACCTCGTTGATCAGGCGATACATGTCATAGCACGGACGATACCACTCCAGCATGGTGAATTCCGGGTTGTGATGCCGGCCCATCTCTTCATTACGAAAGCTGCGACACAACTGGAAAACCGGACCGCAGCCCGCCGCCAGCAGGCGCTTCATATGGTATTCCGGACTGGTCATCAGGTACAGATTGAGTCCCTGTGAATGGCCCGGGCCGACGAAACGGGTTTCGAACGGGAACAAATGAATATCCGTTACCGTCGCCTGACTCATGCAAGGCGTCTCCACCTCCAGCACGCCGCGATCGGTAAAGAAACGGCGGATTTCCGCCATCACCGCCGCGCGTTTCAACAGATTGGGAATGGGTGCGCTCGGCTGCCAGGTTGCCGTCTCGCTCATGGTACTTTCTCCGATTGCAAATTAAGGGCACGAAGTCTACTCGCAACCGGCGAGTGAAACAAATTTTGTGCAATCCCCGGCAGATTACATGCCATTAATCTATCGTTAACCTGAATGCATAAATATCACTGATAAATAACCGCACATATCGATAAAAAAATCGAACACGTCAATTTTCCTTACTGACCCTACGGCTATACTCCTGTACCTATAAAGGAGCAGTGATACTTTTTCGCCAGCCCGGCGGCGAAATACACTAAAACTGGAGGAATGTCGTGCAAACTTTTCAAGCCGATCTCGCCGTAATTGGTGCTGGCGGAGCAGGCCTACGCGCCGCTATCGCCGCCGCCCAGGCCAACCCCAATGCCAAAATCGCCCTGATTTCTAAAGTCTATCCGATGCGCAGCCATACGGTCGCTGCAGAAGGGGGGTCCGCAGCCGTTGCCCAGGATCACGATAGCTTTGAGTATCATTTTCACGACACCGTCGCCGGAGGCGACTGGCTGTGCGAGCAGGATGTCGTCGACTATTTCGTTCATCACTGCCCAACGGAAATGACCCAGCTGGAACAGTGGGGATGCCCGTGGAGCCGCCGCCCCGACGGCAGCGTCAACGTCCGGCGCTTCGGTGGGATGAAAATCGAACGCACCTGGTTTGCCGCCGATAAAACCGGCTTCCACATGCTGCATACTCTCTTCCAGACCTCCCTTCAGTTTCCCCAAATTCAGCGCGTTGATGAACATTTCGTCCTTGACCTGCTGGTCGATGACGGGCAGGCCCGCGGCCTGGTAGCGATGAATATGATGGAAGGCACCCTGGTGCAGATCCGCGCTAACGCGGTCGTGCTGGCTACCGGCGGCGCCGGGCGCGTCTATCGTTACAACACCAACGGCGGCATCGTTACTGGTGATGGTATGGGTATGGCGCTGGGCCATGGCGTGCCGCTGCGCGATATGGAATTTGTTCAGTATCACCCGACCGGCCTGCCGGGCTCCGGGATCCTGATGACCGAAGGCTGCCGCGGTGAAGGCGGGATTCTGGTCAACAAAAACGGCTATCGCTACCTGCAGGATTACGGCATGGGCCCGGAAACCCCGCTCGGCGAACCGAAGAACAAATATATGGAGCTGGGTCCACGCGACAAAGTGTCCCAGGCCTTCTGGCACGAATGGCGGAAAGGGAACACCATCCCGACGCCGCGCGGTGACGTGGTCTATCTCGATCTCCGCCACCTCGGCGAGAAAAAGCTGCTGGAGCGCCTGCCGTTTATCTGTGAGCTGGCGAAAGCCTATGTCGGCGTCGATCCGGTGAAAGAGCCGATCCCGGTGCGCCCGACCGCGCACTACACCATGGGCGGTATCGAAACCGATCAGCAGTGCGAAACCCGGATCAAAGGGCTGTTTGCCGTGGGCGAATGCTCGTCCGTCGGTCTGCACGGCGCCAACCGTCTGGGTTCCAACTCGCTGGCCGAGCTGGTGGTCTTCGGCCGCCTGGCCGGGGAACAGGCTATGCAGCGCGCCGCACAGACGACTGAGGTAAATAGTGCCGCACTGGATGCACAGGCCGCCGATGTAGAGCAACGGCTGAAAAATCTCGTTAACCAGCAAGGTAACGAAAACTGGGCGAAAATTCGCGATGAAATGGGGCTGTCGATGGAGGAAGGCTGCGGCATCTACCGTACGCCGGAGCTGATGCAGAAAACTATCGATAAGCTGGCTGAGCTGCAGGAGCGCTTCAAGCGCGTGCGCATTACCGACAACTCCAGCGTGTTCAACACCGACCTGCTGTACACCATTGAACTGGGACACGGCCTGAACGTTGCCGAATGTATGGCGCACTCGGCCATCGCCCGAAAAGAATCGCGCGGTGCGCACCAGCGTCTGGATGAGGGCTGTACCGAGCGCGACGACGTCAACTTCCTCAAGCACACCCTCGCCTTCCGCGAGGCCGATGGCACCACCCGTCTGGAATATGGCGACGTGAAGATCACCACGCTGCCACCGGCAAAACGTGTCTATGGCGCCGAAGCGGAAGCGGCTGAGAAGAAGGAAACCACCCATGGCTGAGATGAAAAAACTGAAAGTCGAAGTGGTGCGCTACAACCCGGAGGTCGACACCGCACCGCATAGCGCATTCTATGACGTGCCCTATGATGAGCAGACCTCGCTGCTGGACGCCCTGGGCTACATCAAAGACAACCTGGCGCCAGACCTGAGCTACCGCTGGTCCTGCCGGATGGCGATCTGCGGCTCCTGCGGCATGATGGTCAACAAGGTGCCGAAGCTGGCCTGCAAAACGTTCCTGCGCGATTACACCAAAGGCATCAAAGTTGAGGCGCTGGCCAACTTCCCGATCGAACGCGATCTGGTGGTGGATATGACCCACTTTATCGAAAGTCTGGAGGCCATTAAGCCGTATATCATCGGCAATAACCGCACGCCGGACCAGGGGCCAAACAAGCAGACGCCAGCCCAGATGGCCAAATACCATCAGTTCTCCGGCTGCATCAACTGCGGGCTGTGCTATGCCGCCTGCCCGCAGTTCGGCCTGAATCCGGAATTTATCGGCCCGGCGGCGATCACCCTCGCCCACCGCTACAATGAAGACAGCCGCGACCACGGCAAAAAGGAACGTATGGCGCAGCTTAACGGCCAGAACGGCGTCTGGACCTGTACTTTCGTGGGCTACTGCTCGGAAGTGTGTCCGAAGCACGTCGACCCGGCGGCCGCGATCCAGCAGGGCAAGGTGGAAAGCTCGAAAGACTTTCTTATCGCCACCCTGAAACCACGCTAAGGAGTGCATTATGACGACGAAACGCAAACCCTACGTGCGGCCAATGACCTCCACCTGGTGGAAAAAGCTGCCGTTTTATCGCTTCTACATGGTGCGGGAAGGGACAGCGGTACCGACAGTATGGTTTAGCATTGTGCTGATTTACGGGCTGTTTGCCCTCAAGCACGGCGCCGAAAGCTGGGCGGGATATATCGGATTCCTGCAAAACCCGGTGGTGGTGATCCTCAATCTGATTACCCTGGCGGCGGCGCTGCTGCACACCAAAACCTGGTTTGAGCTGGCGCCGAAAGCCGCCAACGTCATCATCAAAGGCGAAAAAATGGGGCCAGAGCCGGTCATTAAAGGGCTCTGGGTGGTAACGGCGGTGGTCACTGTGGTGATCCTGTTTGTGGCCCTGTTCTGGTAAGGAGGCTGAGATGATTAATCCCAATCCGAAACGTTCCGATGAACCCGTATTCTGGGGGCTGTTTGGCGCAGGCGGCATGTGGGGCGCGATCGTCGCGCCGGTGATGGTGCTGCTGGTCGGCATCTTGCTGCCGCTGGGGCTCGCCCCGGCAGACGCCTTCAGCTATGAGCGCGTGCTGGCTTTTGCCCAAAGCTTTATCGGCCGCGCATTCATCTTTCTGATGATTGTTCTGCCGCTGTGGTGCGGTCTACACCGTATTCACCACGCCATGTACGACCTGAAAATCCATGTACCCAACGGTAAGTGGGTCTTCTACGGCCTGGCGGCAATCCTCAGCGTCATCACCCTCGTTGGCGTACTGTTTATCTGATCCTGCAAGAGCCCGGTCGCATTTCTGCTACCGGGCTCGCTTCATGTAAAAATCTTGCCGCCTTTTCCCTGCTGGACTCTACACTTAGCTTAAAAGCCAGCAAGGAGCATGCCATGCGTATCCTGCCGATAATCACCGCGATTGCCGTCTCGTTCCTGTCTGTCGCCTGCAGCACGCCCACCCCACCGCCGGGCGTCACCGTGGTCAGTCCCTTCGACGTTCAGCGCTATCTGGGTACCTGGTATGAAATCGCCCGCTTTGACCACCCTTTTGAAAGCGGGCTGGAAAAGGTCACGATCGCCTGGCACCCACGCGATGACGGCGGCCTGGACGTGGTCAATAAAGGCTATAACCCCGACCGCGGTATGTGGCAGAAAACGGATGGAGTGGCGTACTTTACCGGCGAGCCCAGCCGCGCCGCGCTGAAGATCTCCTTCTTCGGCCCTTTCTACGGCAGCTATAACGTCATTGCCCTGGATAAAGAGTATCGTTACGCGCTGGTCTGCGGACCCGATCGCGACTATCTCTGGTTACTGGCGCGGGCACCCACCATCGCTCCGGAGGTCAGGCAGCAGATGCTGGATATTGCTACCCGGCAGGGCTTTGATGTCAGCAAACTGATCTGGGTCAATCAGCGCTACAACTAGTGTGCGCTAATCTTCAGGCCAATGATGCCGACCACGATGCAGGCGAGACTGGCGATACGCATAGCGCTGGCGGATTCACCCAACAGCACAATACCGGTCACGGCGGCGCCCACAGCGCCGATTCCGGTCCAGACGGCGTAAGCAGTTCCCACCGGCAGGGTTTTCATCGCCCACGAAAGCAGCGCCATGCTGACGACCATCGCCACGATGGTGATGACGCTGGGAACCAGCCGGCTAAAGCCATGGGTATATTTCAGGCCGACGGCCCATACCACTTCCAGCAGACCAGCGATAAATAAGACTATCCAGGACATAAGGCTCCTTTGCTGGGGCCGTCCCCGGATGAGAAACGCTTACGGGTCGTCCCGTAAGGTGGATGAAAAGTCGCAGTGAGTATATCCAGCAGGATGGGGGAAGTGAAGAACGGTACGGCGTAAAACCGTACCGTCGACGGCGTTTATTGCTGAGCTTTGGTTGCCGCGCCAGAGATTGCGCTGCCGCCTTCTGAAATATCCTGACCCACTCCGCGCGTAGTGTTACAAGCAGTCAGTGCTGAAGAGAGGACCAAAACCGTAAAGAACGCTGCAATCGTTTTTTTCACCATAATGTCATCCTTAGTGTCAGTTTTGTTTTCATGCCCTATAAGCATAGACAAACCGTCCACAGATGAAGGGATCTTTGCGATTTTTAAGAGAAAAGGAATATTCGTGGAGGAAGCTGGCGCGCCAGGAGGCAACCGCCACTAGCAAAACGGAAGGAAATTTAGCTCACGGCGTGAGAGATGGCGTGGCCCAGGCCCTGAATATCTTCACCCACTCCGCGGGCGGTGTTGCAGCCAGCCAGTAACGCGCTGCTCAGAAACAGTAACACCAGAAGTTTTACGCTGCGCTTCATGTCTCGTGTTCGTCGTACCTGTGCGTAAAGAGCGGCGCAGCACGGAGGCTGCGCCAGTCATCATGACGCGAAATTATTTCACGCGGGATACGTATTCGCCAGAGCGAGTATCCACTTTGATCACTTCGCCAATCTGGACGAACAGCGGAACTTTAACCACGGCGCCAGTAGACAGGGTCGCTGGTTTACCGCCAGTACCCGCGGTGTCGCCTTTCAGACCTGGATCGGTTTCAATGATTTCCAGCTCAACGAAGTTCGGCGGGGTGACCGCGATCGGCTGGCCGTTCCACAGGGTCACGATGCACTCAGCCTGATCCAGCAGCCATTTAGCGTTGTCACCGATCGCTTTCGCGTCAGCAGACAGCTGTTCGAAAGTTTCGTTGTTCATGAAGTGCCAGAACTCACCGTCGTTATACAGGTAAGTCAGGTTCATATCGACAACGTCCGCGCCTTCTGCCGAATCGGTAGATTTGAAGGTTTTCTCAACACGGGTGCCAGTCAGCAGGCGGCGCAGTTTAACGCGCGCAAACGCCTGGCCTTTACCTGGTTTAACGAATTCGCTGGCTTCTACCGCATAAGGTTCGCCATCTAACATGATTTTAAGACCAGCACGAAAATCGTTGCTATAGTAAGTCGCCATAAGGCCCTCTGAAATTGTTTAACTGGTAGCTAAGCCACAAAATGGCGCATATTGTAACCCTAAATACCCCATCCAGAGAAGATTGGATAACGCAACTTGCCAATGTTGTGACCAGTCCTGATGAACTGCTGCGTCTTTTAAATGTAGACGCTGATGAAAAACTGCTGGCCGGACGCGAGGCCAGACGCCTGTTCCCGCTGCGCGTCCCGCGCGCGTTTATCGCCCGCATGGAGAAAGGCAACCCTAACGATCCGCTGCTTCGTCAGGTACTTACCGCCGAGGAAGAGTTTATCGTCGCCCCCGGATACTCCACCGATCCGCTGGAAGAACAGCACAGCGTGGTGCCCGGCTTGTTGCACAAATATCACAACCGGGCACTGCTGCTGGTGAAAGGCGGTTGTGCGGTAAATTGTCGTTACTGCTTCCGCCGCCACTTCCCATACGCCGAAAATCAGGGCACCAGGCGCAACTGGCAGACGGCGATGGACTACATCGCAGCGCATCCGCAGCTTGATGAAATCATCTTCTCCGGCGGCGACCCGCTGATGGCAAAGGACCATGAGCTTGACTGGCTGATGACCCAGCTGGAAGCTATTCCGCACGTTAAGCGTCTGCGTATTCACAGCCGCCTGCCAATTGTGATCCCGGCGCGCATCACCGAGACGCTGGCCAGCCGCTTCCAGCGTTCGTCGCTGCAGGTAATCCTGGTTAACCACGTCAACCACGCCAATGAAATTGACGATGAGTTCCGCGCGGCGATGGCCATGCTGCGTCAGGCGGGCGTCACGTTGCTCAACCAGAGCGTGCTGCTGCGCGGGGTGAACGACAACGCGCAAACCCTGGCCGACCTCAGCAATGCGCTGTTTGACGCCGGGGTAATGCCCTACTACCTGCACGTGCTGGATCGGGTGCAAGGGGCGGCGCACTTCATGGTTAGCGATGATGAAGCCCGTGAAATCATGCGTGAACTATTGACCCTCATCTCCGGCTACATGGTGCCGAAGCTGGCGCGCGAGATCGGCGGGGAACCCAGCAAGACGCCGCTGGATTTAGGGCTGAAGCAGCGATAAACGTCAGATTCTCTTGTCTGCCAGGACGCTCTGGCAGACAAACCATGTGAAGCCATTTCTTGCCAGAGGATTAGGTAAACAGCTATCAGCTGTCAGCTGTCAGCTGTCAGCTATCGCATTACGTGATAACCCCCTATTGCGACAAGCTAACGGTGAAGCACCACCAGCACCACGATATTAATCACAATCATCACTACAATCAGCGCGATTAACCAGGTGGGCATTTTAAAAGTTACCTGTAATCGTTCCGATTGTTTTTCTGGTATCTCCACTTTATTCTCTATCAACTCATTGCCCTGAATCGCTAAGCTTTCTGTTAATGGAATAACTACGTGATCGTCAGAATGACCTTTGCTCTCGGCAGTAACGTCGGCAACCTTATTATTTTGATAATGCGTTAATGTCGCCCGATTCATATTCTCGCACTCTTCATCAGAGAGAGGGATGATCAGGGTATCTGGCGCGACGCTAAACCCTTTTTGCCTGACGGTGATAATGATATCCGCCGACAGCCCCGCTTTGAGCAATGATTTTCGCAGCAAAGAGATATTTTGATAGAACGTATTTTGTGACACCACCACTCCCCGGTTTTCCCAAACAGCAGCCAGAAATTCATCCCGCGAAATCACTTTACCGCTATTCTGCAAGAGTAACAGCAAGCATCTGGCAGTGGGCGCATTGAGGCTGACACACTCTCCGTCACCTGAAAGCGGCCGCAGCTCATTCATATTTGCATTAAAGATAACTTCATGATTAATCATACACCCATTAAATAACGCAGCGTTATCCATATCCCTGCCCCACGAAAAACCATTATCCATAATAAATTCTAATTAGTTCAGCCAACATGGTCTATGAACATTATCATTTCAAAAAGGAACGAGTTTAGTTCACATTGACCGGCGCCACACAGAATACAGGAGATAAATCAATATGCGACAGTTATCTTGTTTAGCCCCCGCATTTTCAGATTAAATTCACCTCAAATAATGGCAGCATCTCAATCCACTATAAAAGCATTAAATTCAGAGGCATTTCATAAAGAATTCACAAGCATTTTTTGCACCATGCTTTTAAATTACTCCCGCTTTCCCATGGTTCGCTATGGCAAGCGATATCATAGAGCCGGCAATTGCATTGATAAATATCGAGCACACCTCAAACATTTATCAAAATTATCAATAAATGATATGTCATTCACATGATAATAATTAATTATCGGTATCTATGCAGGACTAAGTAACTTTATATTTATATGGACTTGTAAAATGAAAAAAAATGCTAAGCTTCTCGCTGCATTCGTAGCTGCGTCAATCATCTCCTGCAATGCACTGGCAGCTGATGGTACTGTTCAGTTCACCGGTACTATCACCGATGCTTCCTGCGAAACGCACATCGGTAGCCTGACTGGCGGCAGCAACGAAACCGTTGATCTGGGCATTGTACCTGTAAGCAGCTTCTCTGGCGTAGGTTCAACTGCGGCACAAGGCGCTGGCTCTACTAATGTGAAGATTTTCCTGACCGAATGCCCAGCGGGTACTCCGACTCAGGCAACTCTGAAGTTTGATGGCGCTTATTATAATGGCGATAACAGCTACCTGGCATTGGACAGCGGTTCCACAGCGTCTGGAGTTGCGATCCTGCTGTCTAACCCAAGCGGCAATGCGCTGAAGCTGGGTGAGCCGTCTGAGCCGTTCACTCTGAACGTAGGTACCGGTAGCTCTACCGAGCTGAACTTCAAAGCAGCTTATATCCAGCGTGAAACCACCATCTCTGCTGGTACTGCAAACTCTAGCGCTACCTTTACCATTAACTATTAATAGTAGTTAAGACGTAATTTGTGCTCCCATAAATGGGAGCACATCCTCTTTTTAAGCAGAGAAAATTATGCGTATTTTTCTATCATTTTTCCTGTCAATAGTAACGGTTATCTTTAATATTACAAACGCTCAAGCGGGAGTTGTGATTGGCGGTACTCGTCTTGTTTATCCGGAAGGTAAAAAAGAGATAAACATAACAGTCGAGAATAAAGAGAACTTTCCGTATTTGATAAAAACCTTTCTTGAGAAAGGAAGCATTGAATCATCTGCCGGTTATTTTATGATCACGCCGCCACTTTTCCGGCTTGATGCACAACAAAAGAGTGTTTTACGTATCTTCAACGCAAGCAGTGCGATGCCGGCAGATCGAGAATCTCTCTTTTACTTTAACGTAACCTCCATCCCGGCAGCGACAGATGAAGATGCGAAGCAAAATACTTTGCAAATCGCTGTACGTAATCGGATGAAACTATTTTATCGGCCAAAAGCACTTGCCGATGACACACCAGAAAATGTTACAACAAAGTTGACCTGGCAAATAACTGGAGGAAAACTCAAAGTCATAAACCCTACAGGTTACTATATGAATTTTTCTACTGTAAAAGTTAATAACTCCTTGGTAAAGGATGCGCTATTACTCGCGCCATTCTCAAGTAATGAATATGCACTCCCCAATGGCGTATCAAGCGGGACCGTAATCTGGAAAATCATAAACGACCAAGGCGGTATAGGGCCGGAACATAAAACCACATTATAAAAGTGCATAGACGGAAAAAAAATAAAGCGATACTCGCTAATATAAAGGATTATGCGATGGTTGTTAAATTTAGATACACCACCTATTCTCTTGCGTTGATGAGTGCCTGTCTTACTTGCTTGAGCTCAAATGTCATTGCGCGAGACTTTTTCAACCCGGCATTTTTGAACGGTATGAACGGTTCGGATCGCGTGCCAGACCTCTCAGCTTTTGAGCACGAAAACTCGCAATCTCCCGGTAAATATCGTGTTGATATCATTGTTAATGATGCGTTTATTGATACCCGTGATGTTGAATTTACCACTAAAACAAATTCCAGCGGTAAGGACAGTAGCACTCTCCAGCCATGTTTAAGCGTAAAAGATTTTCGTGCTTTTGGTATCAGAACCGATTCATTTCCAAACTTAATTGATAACACGCTCGGATGTGCAGATATCTCTGTGATTCCTGAAGCGACTTACGAATTTATTTTCAATACGCAAACATTAAGATTTAACTTGCCACAGGCCGCACTGAGTCCTGCTATTCGTGGTTATGTATCCCCGGACCAGTTTGATGATGGTATCACTGCTTTGTTGATGAATTATCAGTTCAACGGTTCTAACAGCTACGCGCGCCGGTCCAATATCAGCGACACAGAGAACTATAATCTCAACATGCAACCAGGCCTCAACCTGGGCCCGTGGCGCTTGAGGAATTATACCACATGGAACAAGTCTGACAGTGATTCAAGCTCAGGAGACTGGGATACTGTTTATACCTATGTAGAACGCAATATTCCAACAATTAAAAGCGTATTAACAATGGGCGAAAGCTCATCTAATGCAGACATTTTTGATAGTGTGCCTTTTACAGGTGCTCAGTTAGCTACTGATGACCAAATGGATGCCGATAGTATTCAGGGATATGCTCCTGTTGTCCGCGGGATAGCCAGAACAAATGCTAAAGTATTAATTAAGCAAAACGGATATTTAATCTACCAATCCTATGTGCGTCCCGGGGCTTTTGAAATTTCTGATATGTACTCTACCGGTGGTAGTGGCGACCTCTATGTTACCGTAGAGGAATCAGATGGTAGTCGGCAAGAGTTCGTTGTACCTTACGCTTCCCTGCCAGTTCTGCGTCGTGAAGGCAGTCTGAAATACAGTATCACTTCTGGACAATATCGCCCCTACGATGGTGCCGTTGACGAGACTCCATTTACACAAGCCACAGCCAGCTATGGTTTACCGTATGGTGCCACCACGTTTGGAGGCTTTCAGTCATCCTCAAAATACCAGTCTGTTGCGGTCGGTATTGGACAAAATATGGGTGATTTTGGTGCGGTATCCGTCGATGTCACGCAAGCGTGGTCAACATTAAAAAATCAGGATAAAACATCGGGTCAGTCCTGGCGCATACGCTATAGTAAAAACTTAACCGATATCGGGACAAACTTATCCATTGCAGGCTATCGCTACTCAACGTCTGGTTATAATACGTTAGGTGATGTGCTAAACAGCTATCGCAATAGCGGTAGTTATTCATACGACCGTGTTCGCAATAGAACAGAAGCGACAATTAGCCAGAATATGGGACGCTCACTGGGATCATTAACGCTCAATGGTGTAGTTGAAGATTACTGGAATGAAGATCGCCGGAATACTTCACTTAGTGTAGGTTATAACAATACATGGAAACTGGTTAATTATTCACTTAATTATTCATACAATAGATCCTCACAAATCAATGGTGACTCAAATCGACACTACGACAGTGATAAATTATTTTCACTAACCTTAAGTCTGCCATTTAGCAGTTTGTTACCAAATACCTGGGTCACATACTCAATGAATACAGGGAATCCAGGCTCAACAACTAACAGTGTTGGGCTAAATGGCACCACCCTGGCTGATAACAATTTAAGCTGGAACGTTCAGCAATCTTATGATAATGAACAATATGCTAGTGGCAGCGCCGGTATGGATTATAGCGGAACCTATGGAGAAGTTTTTGGCAGCTATGACTATGATCACAATGCGCAGCGCGTAAACTATGGCGCATCAGGCAGCGTTGTTCTTCATGAGAACGGATTAACATTTGGCCAACAATTAGGCGATACTGCAGCCCTGGTTAAAGCACCAGGAGTGACAGACACCCGGATATTAAATGAAACCGGTGTGAAAACAGATTTCCGCGGCTATGCGATTGTCCCGTATCTGACGCCTTATCGTTATAATGAAGTTATGTTGGATAGTGAAACTTTTGCAGACAACGTCGATATGGATATTACAAGTCAAAAAGTTGTCCCCACCCGCGGTGCCATATCCAGAGCAAACTTTAGCGGTAATGTTGGATTAAGAGCAATAATTAGATTGGTTGATACTTTAAATAATCCTTTACCTTTCGGTGCCACAGTATCTGACCCTGCGCAGGAAAATTATAGCAGTATTGTTAACGATAATGGCATGGTATACCTAACCGGACTTCAAGAGACTGGCTCGTTGAAAGTACAGTGGGGTAAAAAATCGACCCAGATGTGTACTGCTGCATTCTCATTACAAACTGCTGCGCAGAACGCAGGGATAACACAGTCTCAAGCGGTCTGCCGCTAATCGGATGCGATAAAAGGATATTGAGCATGAGAGTTACTAGAAAAAATATATTGCATATAAGCCTGTTGCTCGCGGCTACGTCTCTGGCTATCGGCAAGGCTCAGGCGGCAGACTGCTCTGTTTCAGCCAATAAGGTGAATATCACTATTAATTCACTTAAAATCGATCCCGATGCGCCAGTAGGCAGTGTATTAAAAGTACAGCAGGTAAATACCCGAAATTATCCCGCCGCCTTTAACTGTGGAACGCAGGCGCTGTGGTATGGGTCAACGATGGGATCTAATTTTAGTACAGAATCTGCTATTTCAGGAGTTTATGAAACAGGGCTAACCGGTATCGGCATCCGTGTTACGGACATTGTCTATCGTTCACAGTATGCCCCCTACACTCAAAGCCCTGCCATGGGTTCATGGAGCGGTAGCAATGCCACCGGTACGGTAAAAATAGAAATTATCAAAACGGGTGAAATTCCTACTGTTAATAAAGGAAAATTTAAAACAGGTACGCTGGTCACTGCTAAGGTTAATTCACGTGCCACTTCTGTCGGTGCCAAGCAATTTTATGAAATTAACATTGCCAATGGGCCTGCCGGAGGGTGGACGGCGAAAAGTTGTACCTTAAGTAACTCAAACCGTAACCAGACAGTACAGATGGGGACTATCAGTAAGAGCGATTTTAATAGTGGCGGCTACGGTCCGGTGAAAAACTTCAAACTGGTGATTAACTGCCCCGATGGCATCCCAACCGATGCGCCGGTGAAGATTTCCTTCGAGCGAATGACGTCTGGTGCAAGTGACGGCTTTATGGATGTTGATTCCACAGTCGCAAATGCAGCCCAGAACGTAGGTGTTGAGGTCCGGGATAATAATAATACCCTACTTAAATTCTCTTCTGATTATACTTACACCAGTTCAAGCGTAAGTAACAAGGAGCTCACATTACCAATGACTGCCAGATATAAGGCTGCAACCACTGTTGGCAATATCGGCCCAGGAACGGCAAATACGGGCATGACGGTAACCATCGATCAGGATTGATAAGCAACTGTAATAACAAAACCCTCATCTATTGTTGAGGGTTTTGTTTTGTGATGAATTTTTAATATGAATTATTAATTCACATTGCATGAGAATACAGGACCACTTAATTTGTGCGGAAATTTTATGGCAGATAATTTGCTGATAGTGTCCATTCCTCTGCCATCAGAAAACGAATATCTGTACTAATAATATTTATATTAGCTATAGCTATAGGGAGCGTTTCTCCGGCTCTGAAAAACGGAGATTACATTTAACTCATAAAGGAAATAATAAATGAAAGAATTATCTATCATGGAAATGGGTTATGTCTCTGGTGCTGCTGATACCCCAGGGTGGGGTACTGGCTATACCTGGGACTTTAGTTCTACCCAGAGCGCAATTATCTCCCTTGCCAACAACCTCTTTCAGGCTGGAGCAGGCCTGATTGTTGGTGGCGTAGGCGGAACACTTGGCGGTATGGCGACAGGTGCTGCCATCGGCGGAAATACCGGCGGTATGTTAGGCTTCGGTCTGATTGGTGCTCTAGGTGGTGCCATTGTCGGCGGTATTGCTGGCCTGGTTGGTGGCCTGACCGCAGGGCTTTTTGGTGGTTTTGACACCGTTATGCAAATTGCAGAAGACGTACTTTATGCTGGCTTTAATGGCACCTTAGTATTCTGGTAATACAAGACAAATACTAAAACTACCATACGAATCGAAAAATATTATGTGAAGGATATCATAATGAAAGAATTATCTATTATGGAAATGGATTACGTCTCTGGTGCTGCTGATACCCCAGGATGGGGCACCGGATATATCTGGGACTTTAGCTCTGCCCAGAGTGCGATCACCTCTCTCGCCAACAATCTCTTTCAGGCAGGTGCAGGTCTGATTATCGGTGGGGTAGGCGGAACACTCGGCGGCATGGCAACAGGCGCCGCCATCGGCGGCAATACTGGCGGCAATCTCGGATTCGGTCTGATTGGTGCCTTGGGTGGTGCCATCGTCGGTGGTATTGCTGGCCTGGTCGGTGGTCTGACTGCGGGCTTATTCGGCGGTTTCGATACCGTTTTTCAAATTGCCGAAGACGTACTGTATGCGGCCTTCAATGGTACGTTTGTTCTCTGGTAAGCAAACCGAACCAAGCAGATCCTAATTTAGGATTTTTATAACTTTCTTATTGCAAAGGAATTCGCAATGAAAGAATTATCAATGGTCGAAATGGATTGCGTCTCTGGTGCTGCTGATACACCAGGATGGGGCACCGGATATATCTGGGACTTTAGCTCTGCCCAGAGTGCGATCACCTCTCTCGCCAACAATCTCTTTCAGGCAGGTGCAGGTCTGATTATCGGTGGGGTAGGCGGAACACTCGGCGGCATGGCAACAGGCGCCGCCATCGGCGGAAATACCGGCGGTATGTTAGGCTTCGGTCTGATTGGTGCCTTGGGTGGTGCCATCGTCGGCGGTATTGCTGGCCTGGTCGGTGGCCTAACTGCAGGCCTTTTTGGTGGTTACGATACTGTCTGCCAAATTTTCGAAGATGTATTGTACGCAGGGTTCAACGGTACTTTAGTATTTTGGTAATTTAATCAAAATACTATATCGTCAGCTGGGCCGCTGGTCTGGTTGGTGACTTAACCACTGACGTCTTTAGGGGGCTCAATATCGCTTCCCAGATTACTGAAGACATGTTATATGCGGTTTTTAACGCCACGTCTGTACTCTGGGAAACATAAATGACCCCCTTCATAAGGCCCGCCCTCGGGCCTTTTCTCTCCCATTAAAAAAGTAGACACATATGGCACAAAATATTTATCGCAAGGAAGCGATCGAATATAAAAAATATCACTGGAAGGGCAAAGCACTTCTGTTGGCAGGGATGCCTGCCTGGCTAATTACCCTGCTGGCGTGTACCTTTTTAATCGTCCTAATATTCATGCTGATTTTTTTTAACTATACCCAGCGCATTAATGTGTATGGTGAAGTCGTCACGTTACCGCACTCCATCAACGTTTTTGCTCCGCAACAGGGTTTTGTCGTTAAGCAATTTGTTAACATCGGTGATGTTGTAAAAAAAGGAACTCCGCTCTACGAACTTGATGTCTCCAGACATACCACCAGTGGTAACGTTAGTCTGGCTATGACAGAGGTGATCGATGAAAAAATCAGTAATGCAAAAGAAATTATTCAGAAGATTACCGAAAACAAAAAAGAAACTGTTGATGCGCTAAATGACCAGCTCACCAGCGTAGAATCTTCTCTACATGAAACCGTGCGTATGTTGGCAAATACTCAAGCTGGCCTGAAAAAGATGCGTACCAATCTTTCCAGCTACGATGACTATCTTAAAAAGGGGCTAATTACTAAAGATCAGTATAATTATCAGCATAACCTTTATTTTCAACAGCAGAGTTCCTACCAATCGCTTACCAGCCAAAAAATGCAACTGGAGACGCAGTTAACACAGCTTAAGAGCGATATGGTGACTAAATCTGCTGATTTTGATAACCAGATCTCAAGCCAAAAGAACCAAATCAATGACTATAAAAATCAGCGTGTCGAGTCTAGCGCAAACGACAATGCTATCATTAAAGCAACTGCCGACGGAAAAATAGAATCATTAGCAGTGACTAGCGGTCAAATGGTTGATCGTGGCAGCAGCCTTGCACAGATTAAGCCCATCGGGAATGTTGAATATTATCTAATGCTTTGGCTACCTAACAATAGTATTCCCTATATTAAGGTTGGGGACACCATAAATATTCGTTATGAAGCCTTTCCTTCAGATAAATTTGGACAATTTCCTGGTAAGGTAGCGACTATCTCAACGGTTCCTGCCTCTCGACAAGAGTTACAAGAGTATAACAACGTTGGTAATGCGGCTAACCAACAAGATATCACTTTATATAAGGCCTTAGTATCTATAGAAGACAGTTCATTTCGCTATAACGATAAAGTTTTAACACTTTCAAACGGACTAAAAGCAGAAGCAACTGTCTTCCTGGAAGAGCGACCACTTTATATGTGGATGTTTACTCCTTTCTATAAAATCTCTCACAGTGTAAATGGGCCGATCAATGATTAACGAATTATTTGACAAAATTACTTCTCGCGTAAATTTTTCGTTACGTCGAAAAGCCCCTATTATATTGCAATCCGAAGGCTCAGAATGTGGCATTGCATGTCTGGCAATGATATGTGGCTACCATGGTCTCGAAATTGATTTATTTAATTTTCGTCATCGTTTCGGTAGCGCAACGCAAGGTGCAACACTATTATCACTTAGCAAAACGGCCGAACAAGCGCAACTCAAAAGTCGCGCGCTTTCTCTTGATCTTGATGAAATCCAACAATTGAAACTACCCTGTATTTTACATTGGGATTTAAATCATTACGTAGTACTAATAAAACGCAAGAAAAATAGTTTCATTATTCACGATCCGGCAATGGGTAAACGTGTTATAGGCATAAAAGAAATGTCAAATCACTTTACCGGCGTTGCACTTGAATTATGGCCTGATAACAACTTTCAGCAGGAAAAAGCAAAAAGTCGCTTACGCCTCATTGACCTGATGAAAAACATCAGTGGTCTAAAAAATGCTTTGCTTAAAATTTTTGCTTATTCGGTTGTTGTTGAAGCAATCAACCTGCTATTACCCATTGGCACCCAACTGGTAACCGACCATGTAATTATTGCTCACGATGAAAGCCTTTTAGCTGTCATCTGCATCGGTTTAGTAATGTTTACGTTATTTCGGACGTTCATCAGCATGTTACGTGCATGGACCTCATTAACATTAAACACCTTAACCAGTATTCAATGGAAAACTACGCTATTTGATCATTTAATGAGCCTGCCACTCTCTTTCTTTGAAAAGCGGCATCTGGGTGATATTCAATCACGTTTTTCTTCATTAGATACAATTCGCTCAACGTTTACTAACAGCATCATCTCCGGATTGATAGACCTGATCATGACTGTTGGCTTAATCATCATGCTGACGCTGTATGGCGGATGGTTGGTCTGGGTAGTGATCGGGTTTACTCTGTGTTACGCCATCATGCGTCTGGCGACTTACCAGTTCTATCGCCGAGTGGCGGAAGAGCAGGTTGTAAAAGGCGCGCGTTCCAGCTCACATTTTATGGAATCATTGTATGGCATCTCTACAATCAAGGCTCTCGATCTTAAAGGGCGGCGTTCGGAACATTGGCTTAACATCAATATTGAAGCCTGTAATGCTGGTATTAAACAAACACGCTTCGATATGCTATTCGGTGGTATAAACACCTTAATTACATCAATAGATCAGGTCGTTATCCTGTGGTTAGGGGCAGTCATGGTTATTGATAACGAAATGACGCTTGGGATGTTTATGGCATTTAATGCCTTCCGTGGCCAGTTCTCGCAACGAGCGTCAAGCCTGGTGGACTTAAGTATGCAGCTACGCATGCTCTCTTTACATAATGAACGTCTCTCTGAGATCGTTTTCACCGAGCCTGAAAAAGAACTCCCGGCCAGGCGTATATTTGAAGAGAATAGAGGTGTCGCCCTCAACGTTCAAAACTTGAGCTATCAATATGATCCGTTTACCAAGCCAATTTTCAGCGATCTTAATATTAATGTCCTACCTGGCGAATCAATTGCGCTGGTCGGTCCCTCAGGTATTGGCAAAACGACGCTCTTGAAAGTGATGTGTGGTCTTCTGACCCCCACTCATGGGGAAGTCGTTGTTGAAGGTTTAGATATCTCAAAAATTGGTTTAAATAACTATCGCATGAGTACAGCTTGTGTATTGCAGGAAGATCGCCTTTTTTCTGGCTCAATTGCGGATAATATCTGTAGTTTTGAAGATAACCCTGACATGGAGTTTGTGATGCATTGTGCCAAACTTAGCAACATTCATGATGAAATCATGAAGATGCCAATGGGATACGAAACCCTGGTTGGGGAATTAGGCCTGGGGATCTCTGGTGGACAGAAACAGCGTCTGCTTATCGCTCGTGCACTTTATCGTAAGCCAAATATTTTATTTATGGATGAAGCTACCAGTCACCTGGATTTGGCTAATGAATCTTATATTAATCAGTCCATATCATCGTTAAGTATTACTCGTATTATCGTGGCACACCGGCCATCAACAATTGCTTCAGCAGATAGAATCATCGATCTCTCTAGCAAAAACATTCATAAATAATTGTTAATCTCAAGGAAGGAGAAAAATGAATAACCTCATTAAAGGCATCAATACCGGAACTATCATGCATGAAGGACATTTATTAGCGATTGTTCTCAAAGTCCGCAATAGTGATGGCATTGATGAATGTTATACAATGCAGCATACGGTCATTCGTGATTTTTTATTAATTACGCAGAATAGACTAATGGCGGTAATGGAGCGACTGCAAAAAGACGGTGAAAAATATAAAACTGTTCTCATCGCGGAAAGCCAGGCTCTTATTAGTCAGTCACCAGTTATGCAACAGGAAGACGTCGAATGTCCCGATCCTGCAAAGCGCATCATGTCAATCGCTTTAAAGAAAGATAGTGAAACCTTTACCATCATCGCTGCTTTACAAAGCGAGCAAATTGTTACCTTACGCTTCAGTAATGGTCAGGCAGAGATCATATTACGCGCAATGATTCAGGCACTACAAAACTCCGGTGATAAAGAAGCGATTCTTCATTTCAGCGGAACCCTTGATTTTATTATGCTCTACGACTGCGAACTTGATGAAAGCGCGACCATGAATTATCAACACTATTCTCATGATGAATGGCGAAAGGCGTTATTTCCCAATCATGTCGCCATTCTGTTTAGCTACCACACCGATGATGGTGAGAAACTACTATGCGGATGTATCGTCAAGACCTACCTCAACGCTAACGATCAGCAAATTCAAAATGTTGCATTACGTATAATGCACCTTATACCTAAATTTCGCGGATATAACGATAAGCATCAGATAAAACGGACGTTTATGCATGACCTCCCTGCCGAAGATGGACAGACGTTATCGGCCGAACAAGGCTTAAAATTCCTGAAAAACTACTATCAGGAAACTAAAGTCTCTTTAGGGATTAAATAACACCACGCCTCTCTCCGCGCTCGCAGAGAGAGGCGTCACGCATCAGTTCGGGCACTTATAAACCTGGCCGTTCATTTCGCTGTCGGTAGGTACAAAGCTCGACAGCAGGTTCTGCGTCGGGCTGCTGACGCCGTAAATCACGTTGCCGCCCATCGCTGCCGCCTGGTTGCGCAGAGCGTTCGCCGCACCGCGCATAGAACCACCCTCATCGCCATTCTGGCCGGAGAGCCAGTTGCTCTGTTTACCCGTCGCGGTCCCTAACAGCTGACACTCTGCGCCCGGCTTCTCCTGCACGAAGCGCACATTCTGGCCGGCAGAGGTTAATTCATTGCTGGAACTGCAACCTGCCAACAGTAAGGCTGCGCCGACAATCCCTGCTAAATATTTTACCTGCATGTTATTCCCCATGATCGATGAGCTGGACGCACTGGCCCGGATGTAAATCTGTCATCCTTCAAACTGCGTCGGCATGAGCCGCGTTCATTTCCTCCCCGGTCGCGCTTGTCAGTTCACGCCCGAAACGGAGGTGCTTGCCGCTCTGATGCAGCTTAAATGATTTTTATGTATAAGCCTTATACTAAAAAGCGCGCCAAAAGAAAAACCCCCAGCCATTGCTGGCCAGGGGTTTCTGCTTTTTTATGCCGTAGAGCGCACGATTACATCATGCCGCCCATACCGCCCATGCCGCCCATACCGCCAGCAGCACCTAAATCAGGCGCGTCGCCTTTCGGCAGGTCGGTCACCATGCACTCGGTGGTGATCATCAGACCAGCCACGGATGCCGCGTACTGCAGAGCAGAACGGGTCACTTTGGTTGGGTCCAGGATACCGAAGTCGATCATGTTGCCGTATTCTTCAGTTGCTGCGTTGTAACCGTAGTTACCGTCGCCAGCTTTCACGTTGTTAGCAACAACAGACGGCTCTTCACCGGCGTTGGACACGATCTGACGCAGCGGCGCTTCCATTGCGCGCAGCGCAACTTTGATACCGACGTTCTGATCTTCGTTCTGACCGGTCAGGCCAGCGAGTTTCGCCGCAACGCGAACCAGCGCTACGCCGCCGCCAGCCACCACGCCTTCTTCAACCGCAGCACGGGTTGCGTGCAGGGCGTCGTCGACGCGTGCTTTTTTCTCTTTCATTTCAACTTCGGTAGCCGCACCGACTTTGATTACTGCCACGCCGCCAGCCAGTTTAGCGACACGTTCCTGCAGTTTTTCACGGTCGTAATCGGAGGTCGCTTCTTCGATCTGCTTACGGATCTGAGCTACACGGCCCTGGATTGCAGACTCTTCGCCAACGCCATCGATGATGGTGGTGGTGTCTTTGTTGATAACCACGCGTTTCGCCTGGCCCAGATCTTCCAGAGTCGCTTTTTCCAGCTCCATACCGATCTCTTCAGAGATAACGGTACCGCCAGTCAGGGTAGCGATATCCTGCAGCATGGCTTTACGACGGTCGCCGAAGCCCGGTGCTTTCACCGCAGCCACTTTAACGATGCCGCGCATGGTGTTAACCACCAGGGTCGCCAGCGCTTCGCCTTCAACGTCTTCAGCGATGATAACCAGCGGTTTGCCCGCTTTCGCTACGGCTTCCAGAACCGGCAGCATTTCGCGGATGTTGGAGATTTTTTTATCAGCCAGCAGGATGAACGGGCTTTCCAGCTCAACGGCACCGGTGTCCGGCTTGTTGATGAAGTACGGAGACAGGTAGCCGCGGTCGAACTGCATACCTTCAACTACGTCCAGTTCGTCTTCCAGACCGGTACCGTCTTCAACGGTGATCACGCCTTCTTTACCGACTTTATCCATCGCTTCCGCGATCAGTTTACCGACGGTTTCGTCGGAGTTAGCGGAGATGGTACCAACCTGAGCAATCGCTTTAGAGTCAGAGCACGGTACGGACAGCGCTTTCAGTTCTTCAACGGCGGCAATGACAGCTTTGTCGATACCACGTTTCAGATCCATCGGGTTCATGCCTGCTGCAACAGCTTTCAGGCCTTCGTTCACGATAGCCTGAGCCAGCACGGTTGCGGTGGTGGTACCGTCGCCTGCCGCGTCGTTCGCTTTAGAGGCAACTTCTTTCACCATCTGCGCACCCATGTTTTCGAACTTGTCTTCCAGTTCGATTTCACGAGCAACGGAAACGCCATCTTTAGTGATGGTCGGCGCGCCGAAGGATTTGTCCAGAACCACGTTACGGCCTTTCGGGCCCAGGGTCACTTTAACTGCATCTGCCAGTACGTTTACGCCGCGCAGCATTTTTACACGAGCGTCGTTACCGAATTTTACGTCTTTTGCTGCCATTTCTTTTATTCCTCAAATTCGTTCAGGGTCGTGCGAATTACGCTTCAACAATTGCCAGGATGTCGCTTTCGGACATGATCAGCACTTCTTCGTTGTCGATCTTCTCAGACTTCACGCCGTAGCCATCGTTGAAAATCACGATGTCACCAACTTTAACGTCCAGCGGCTGCACAGTTCCGTTTTCCAGAATGCGGCCTTTACCGACAGCGATGATTTCGCCACGAGTTGATTTAGCTGCCGCAGAACCGGTCAGAACGATGCCGCCTGCAGATTTGGTTTCAACTTCTTTACGTTTGACGATCACACGATCATGTAACGGACGAATACTCATTGATAGCTCTCCTTCGAGAAAGTCATTATCAGTTATGGGTGACGCCGGGCCGAACGCGGTTTACCGGCTAGTGCAGAGAGAGATGGGGGTGGCCATTTCCCGCTTCAAGGGCAAAATCAAAAAAAATTTTTACCTTTGCGCTAGCGCGCAAAAAGCAGCGCTATCGGCCAATGCGTCATAAGGAAAAGCGATTGTGATACTCTCTTTTTTTTCACTGGCGCAGGATGGAATCATGAGTGGTTTAAAACAGGAGTTGGGACTGGGACAGGGAGTCGGATTACTTTCCACCTCATTGCTAGGTACCGGCGTCTTCGCCGTCCCGGCGCTGGCGGCGCTGGTCGCTGGCGATAACAGTCTGTGGGCATGGCCGCTGCTCATTCTCCTTGTTTTCCCGATTGCCATCGTCTTTGCCCTGCTGGGCCGCCATTTTCCCAGCGCGGGCGGCGTGGCCCACTTTGTCGATATGGCATTTGGCCCACGTCTGGCCAGCGTCACCGGCTGGCTGTTTTTATCCGTTATCCCGGTCGGACTCCCCGCCGCGCTGCACATCGCCACCGGCTTCGGCCAGGCGCTGTTCGGCTGGCATGATGCGCAGCTACTGTTGGCGGAGCTGGGCACCCTGGCCATCGTCTGGTGGATCGGTTCGCGTGGCGCCAGCTCCAGCGCCAACCTGCAGACGCTGGTTGCCGTGCTGATTGTGGCGCTGATCGTCGCCGTCTGGTGGCGTGGCGGGATAAGCCCGGCGCAGATCCCCTTCCCCGCCCTGACGGAGATCGACCATGGTCAGCTCTTCTCCGCGCTATCGGTCATGTTCTGGTGCTTTGTCGGTCTGGAAGCTTTTGCTCACCTGGCCTCGGAGTTTAAACATCCCGAGCGTGACTTCCCCAGGGCGCTGATGATAGGCCTGCTGCTTGCCGGTTCGGTCTACTGGGCCTGTACCGTGCTGGTGCTGCACTTCCACGCCTTTGGCGAGGAGATGGCGGCGGCCGCGTCGCTACCGAACATCGTGGTCCGTCTGTTCGGTGTCGAAGCGCTGTGGGTGGCCTGCGTCATCGGCTATCTCGCCTGTTTCGCCAGCCTCAACATCTATATTCAAAGCTTCGCCCGCCTGGTCTGGTCGCAGGCGCAGCATAAGCCCGAAAGCTACCTCGCACGGCTGTCGCCACGGCAGATCCCGCGCAATGCCCTCAACGCCGTGCTGGGCTCCTGCGTGGTCAGCACCCTGTGTATCTATTTGCTCGATATCAATCTGGACGCGCTGATCGTCTATGCCAACGGCATTTTCATCATGATCTACCTGCTGTGCATGCTGGCCGGCTGTCGTTTGCTGCGCGGGCGCTATCGGCTATTGGCGGTGGTGGGCAGCATTCTCTGTCTGCTGCTGCTGGCGATGGTCGGCTGGAAAAGCCTGTACGCGCTGGTGATGCTGGCGGGGCTGTGGCTGTTTTTACCCAGGCGCAAGCTGGCGACGGGAAGCGTGTAGGCCTGGAAAGAAAGCGGCCCGGTCGCATCTGCTGACCGGGCCGGGCGTGTATTAATCGCGGGGATCGTCCTTATGGTCCAGACGGTCGCGCTGTTGATCCTTACGCTGGAATTCCCCTTCGAAGGTCTCACCGCCGCCAGTACCGGCGCTAAAGCCGCCGCCCGGCATCCGGCTGAAGCGCAGATGCGGCATCAGCTTCATCGTCAGGTGCTTCTGCACTGGCGGCAGCAATAGCAGCAGGCCAAGGAAGTCGGTAAAGAACCCCGGGAGCAACAGCAGCAGACCGGCAATAATCAGTGAAACGCTCTTGATCATCTCCGCCGCCGGGCTCTCGCCTGCGGCCATCTTCTGCTGCATCAGCAGGAAATTTTTGAAGCCCTGGTTACGCACCAGCGACATCCCTACCACCGAGCTAAAGATCACCAGGATTAGGGTCATAAAGACGCCCAGCACGTGCGCGACCTGAATAAAGATCGATATCTCAATGTAAACGTAAAGAAAAAAGGCAATAAACGGAATCCAACGCACCGGCGTCTCCTTCATCTAACGGGCGCTGAGCTCAGCCCCCGTAATCATCAATTTGCTGATCGCATCCCACTAAGATGGGGATGCTGCGCGGCTTTTCAATCAGCGGAAATGCTTATTTTTTCCAGCAATAGGAAAGCGGTGACCCATTTCACAGATTAATAAATCTTCTCACACCCGCGATGTAATAAGTGATCAAGCTTACTGATATTCGCTATCATCAGCATATGATCTTGGGCACCAGGCCGGTTAAGGAAATAATCGTCGGCCAGAAAATATACTGAATCCTGGATATTCTGTGTATTTGGTGAATTCATTGGCAGCTTGAAAAGAAGGTTCACATGTTAAACAACATTCGTATCGAAGAAGATCTGTTGGGCACCAGGGAAGTTCCCGCGGACGCTTACTACGGCGTTCATACTCTGCGAGCGATTGAAAACTTCTACATTAGCAACAGCAAAATCAGCGACATACCAGAATTCGTGCGCGGCATGGTGATGGTGAAGAAAGCCGCCGCGCTGGCGAACAAGGAGCTGCAGACCATTCCCAAAAGCGCGGCAAATGCGATAATCGCCGCCTGTGACGAAGTCCTCAATAACGGCAAATGCATGGACCAGTTCCCGGTCGATGTCTTCCAGGGCGGGGCCGGCACCTCCGTAAACATGAACACCAACGAAGTCCTGGCGAACATCGGCCTCGAGCTGATGGGCCATCAGAAAGGCGAATACCAGTACCTGAACCCAAACGATCACGTCAACAAATGCCAGTCCACCAACGATGCCTACCCGACCGGATTCCGCATCGCGGTGTATGCCTCCATCCTGAAGTTAATCGATGCGATTAAACAGCTGGGCGAAGGCTTCCAGGCGAAAGCCGTGGAGTTCCAGGACATTCTCAAAATGGGCCGCACCCAGCTGCAGGACGCGGTGCCGATGACCCTCGGCCAGGAGTTCCATGCCTTCAATGTGCTGCTTAATGAAGAGACCAAAAGTATTCTGCGCACTGCGGAGCTGCTGCTGGAGGTGAACCTCGGCGCCACCGCCATCGGTACACGCCTCAACACCCCGGACGGCTATCAACAGCTGGCGGTGCAGAAGCTGGCGGAAGTGAGCAACTTACCGGTCGTTCCGGCGGAAGATCTGATTGAAGCCACCTCGGACTGCGGGGCGTACGTTATGGTTCACAGTTCGCTGAAACGCCTGGCGGTGAAACTGTCCAAGATCTGTAACGACCTGCGCCTGCTCTCTTCCGGTCCACGCGCAGGCCTCAACGAAATCAACCTGCCGGAGCTGCAGGCGGGTTCCTCTATTATGCCGGCGAAGGTTAACCCGGTAGTGCCGGAGGTGGTCAACCAGGTCTGCTTTAAAGTCATCGGCAACGACACCACGGTGACCATGGCCTCCGAAGCCGGGCAGCTGCAGCTGAACGTGATGGAGCCGGTGATCGGCCAGGCGATGTTCGAATCCATACATATCCTGACCAACGCCTGCTACAACCTGCTGGAGAAATGCGTTAACGGCATCACCGCCAATAAAGCGGTATGTGAAGGCTACGTCTACAACTCAATCGGCATCGTCACCTACCTCAACCCGTTTATCGGCCACCACAATGGCGATATCGTCGGCAAGATCTGCGCCGAAACCGGCAAGAGCGTGCGGGAAGTGGTGCTGGAGCGTGGGCTGCTGACGGCGGCGGAGCTGGATGATATTTTCTCCGCGCAAAACCTGATGCATCCTGCTTATAAAGCGAAGCGTTATACCGATGAAAGCGAACAGTAATCTTTCCGGTTAGTCATTGAAAGGCATGTCAGCGATGACATGCCTTTTTTGCTTTTTAGTTTTACTAAAATACAACAATTCAATATCAACTTGTTAAAAAACAAGGAAGGCATATATGTTTGGTGCAGAACTGGTTATTGTCCTGCTGGCGATTTATCTCGGCGCCAGGCTCGGCGGCATTGGTATCGGCTTTGCCGGTGGCCTTGGCGTCCTTGTCCTGACGCTTATTTTTCAAATCAAACCGGGTGCGATCCCCTTCGACGTTATTGAAATCATCATGGCGGTCATCGCCGCTATCGCCGCCATGCAGGTCGCCGGCGGGATGGATTACCTGGTCAGCCTCGCCGAACGGATGCTGCGCCGCCACCCGAAGTACATTACCTTCCTTGCCCCGCTGGTGACCTGGTTTATGACCGTACTCGCCGGCACCGGCCATACCGCCTTCTCCACGCTGCCGGTGATCACCGAAGTGGCCAAAGAGCAAGGCATTCGCCCATCTCGTCCGCTGTCGATTGCGGTCGTGGCCTCTCAGATAGCGATCACCGCCTCGCCTATCTCCGCGGCGGTGGTGTTCTTTGCCGGGATCCTTGAGCCGCTGGGCGTTAGCTACCTGACGCTGCTGGCCATCTGTATTCCGGTCACCCTGCTGGCGGTAATGCTCACCGCGATTGTTTGCAACTTCCTCGGCTGCGAACTGAAAGACGATCCCATTTACCAGGAGCGGCTGGCCAAGGGGGAAGTTAGACTGCGCGGCAGCCAGGTGTTTGAGCTGAAGCCGCACGCCAAACGCTCTGTCCTCCTGTTTTTGATCGGCATCGTGGCGGTGATGTTCTACGCCACGGCCATCAGCGATACCGTCGGCCTGATTAAGAACCCGGTGCTGCCGCGTAACGAAGCGATCGTGGTGTTTATGCTGACCATCGCCACCCTGATTAGCATCACCTGCAAAATCGACACTGGCGAAGTGCTCAACGCCAGCACCTTTAAATCCGGGATGAGCGCCTGCGTCTGCGTCCTCGGCGTCGCCTGGCTGGGCGATACCTTCGTTAAAGCGCACATCAGCGATATCCAGGCCGTGGCCGGCGACCTGCTGCACAATTACCCATGGCTGCTGGCGGTGGTGCTGTTCTTCGCCGCCACGCTGCTCTACTCACAGGCAGCCACCACCAAGGCGCTGATGCCCGCCGCGCTGCTGCTCGGCGTCAGCCCGCTGACGGCGATCGCCTCGTTTGCCGCCGTCTCGGCACTGTTCGTCCTGCCAACCTATCCGACCCTGCTGGCGGCGGTGGAGATGGACGACACCGGCTCGACGCGCATCGGCAAATACGTCTTTAACCACGCCTTCCTGATCCCTGGCGTTATCGCTATCACGCTGTGCGTGATCCTGGGCTTTATCTTTGGCGGGATTATGCTGTAAATACCGCTGGCAGCGGGCCCCGCGCGGGCCCGCTGCCCGTTTCCCTCCCCTACCCCCGATCGTGACGCTAATATCCCCGCATCTTGCGTGCTATAGTGCCTCTTTTCGCTGATACGAGGTTCATGATGACTACGCCTGATGCTGTTGTTGTGCTCTGTACCGCGCCGGATGAAGCGACCGCCCAGGATCTGGCGGCAAAAGCGCTGGCGGACAAGCTGGCCGCCTGTGCCACGCTGCTGCCGGGCGCCACCTCGCTCTATTACTGGGAAGGGAAACTCGAGCAGGAGTATGAAGTTCAGATGCTGCTCAAAACCGACCTTGCCCATCAGCAGGCGCTGCTGGATTGCCTGAAGTCTCACCACCCGTATCAAACCCCTGAACTGCTGGTTCTACCCGTCATTCATGGAGACAACGATTACCTCTCATGGCTTACCGCATCATTACGCTGATCCTGCTGCTGTGCAGCACGTCAGCCACCGCCGGGTTATTCGACGCGCCGGGGCGCTCGAACTTCGTGCCTGCTGACCAGGCCTTCGCCTTTGACTTTCAGCAGCAACAGCACGATGTCAACCTGAGCTGGCAAATCAAGGATGGTTACTATCTTTATCGTCAACAGTTTACCTTTCGCGCCGCCGGGGCGACGATCGACGAACCGGCGCTCCCGGCAGGAGAGTGGCATCAAGATGAGTTTTACGGCAAAAGCGAGATTTTCCGCCAGCGCCTGACCGTGCCGGTCACGGTGAAGCAGGCGGAGAAAGACGCCACCCTCACCGTCACCTGGCAGGGCTGCGCCGATGCCGGATTCTGTTATCCACCGGAAACCAAAGTGATCCCGCTGAGCGCCGTGCTGGCGACTTCTGCCGACGGCCAGGCAACCGCCATCGAGCCCATGCCGTCGACGAGCAGCCGTCCGGCGTTCAACCCGCCGCTGCCGGTTGAGCCGCGACCGGCCCCGGAGCTCGCCACATCACCTGCGCCTGCCGCAGTGCCGCCTGCAGACACGCCTGCCCGCCTGCCCTTTACGGCGCTGTGGGCGCTGCTGATAGGTATTGGTATCGCCTTCACCCCCTGCGTACTGCCGATGTACCCGCTGATTTCCGGCATTGTGCTGGGCGGAAAGCAGCGGCTTTCCACCGCGCGCGCCCTGCTGCTGGCCTTTATTTACGTCCAGGGGATGGCCTTAACCTACACCGCGCTGGGGCTGGTAGTGGCCGCCGCCGGTCTGCAGTTCCAGGCGGCCCTGCAGCACCCGTATGTCCTGGCGGGACTGTCGGTGGTATTTATTCTGCTGGCGCTCTCCATGTTCGGCCTGTTCACGCTCCAGTTGCCCTCCTCGCTGCAGACGCGGCTGGCGCTGCTCAGCAATAAGCGCCAGGGCGGCTCGCCCGGTGGCGTTTTCGCGATGGGCGCCATTGCCGGACTGATCTGCTCCCCATGCACCACCGCGCCGCTGAGCGCCATCCTGTTGTATATCGCCCAGAGCGGTAATCTCTGGCTGGGCGGCGGCACGCTGTACCTCTACGCGCTGGGCATGGGCCTGCCATTGATCCTCGTCACCGTATTTGGCAACCGTCTGCTGCCGAAGAGCGGCCCGTGGATGAGCCATGTGAAGACCGCCTTCGGGTTCGTGATCCTGGCTCTGCCCGTTTTCCTGCTGGAGCGCATTGTCGGCGACCCGTGGGGATTACGTCTGTGGTCAATGCTTGGCGTCGCCTTCTTCAGCTGGGCGTTTATCACCTCGCTGGGCGCTACCCGGCCGTGGATGCGGCTGGTACAAATCATCCTGCTTGCTGCCGCGCTGGTCAGCGCGCGGCCCCTGCAGGACTGGGCATTTGGCGCTCCGGCAGTCGAGCAGCAGGCGCATCTGACGTTCACCCGCGTCAACTCGGTGGCCGAGCTTAACCAGGCGCTGGCGCAGGCAAAAGGCCAACCGGTGATGCTCGATCTTTACGCCGACTGGTGCGTGGCGTGCAAAGAGTTTGAAAAATACACCTTTAGTTCACCTGACGTGCAGCAGGCGCTGAAAGGCACCGTGTTATTACAGATTGATGTGACGAAGAACAGCCCGCAAGACGTCGCGCTGCTGAAACACCTGCAGGTGCTCGGTCTGCCGACGATCTTGTTCTTCAACGCTGAGGGTCAGGAACAGCCTGAGCGGCGAGTCACCGGCTTTATGGATGCCGCGGCATTCAGCGCCCATTTGCGCGATTGGCAAGCGTGAGCGACACTTTAGGAGGAAAGATGGAGGAGAACACCGTGCTACGTGAAGACGTCCTGGCAGAAGCCATTAAAATTCTTGAAATTGAAGGTATCGCCAACACGTCGCTGGAGATGGTCGCTGAGCGCGTGTCCTGTCCGACGAGCGACCTGAAACGCTTCTGGCCCGATCGCGAAGCGCTGCTGTACGACGCGCTTCGCTATCTGAGCCAGCAGGTGGATGCCTGGCGCCGACAGTTGCTGCTGGACGACACCTTAAGCGCAGAGCAAAAGCTGCTGGCACGCTATGCCGCGCTCACCACCTGCGTTAGTAACCACCGCTACCCCGGCTGTCTGTTTATCGCCGCCTGCACCTTCTATCCCGATCCCCAGCACCCCATTCACCAGCTGGCGGAACAGCAGAAGCAGGCTTCGCTGGCCTATACTCATGAGCTGCTGACTCAGCTGGAGGTGGATGACCCGGAAATGGTCGCTAAACAGATGGAGCTGATCGTCGAGGGCTGCCTGAGCCGTCTGCTGATCAAGCGTAGCCAGACGGATGTGGATACGGCCCGGCGGCTGGCAGAAGATATTCTGCGCTTCGCCCAGTGTCGTATGGGCGGCGCCTTAACCTGATTCTGATATCCTAACCGCCACGTCGCGCCTATAATTTCCCCCTCACTGATTGCTGACAGGGATTGATATGCGCGCGTTCTTCTGGGCTGCCTGGCTGGGGCTGTGCTCCACACCTCTGCTGGCGGCTCCCCTGCAAGGTTTTTCCTTTACGCAAAAAGACTGGGAGCTCGCCTGCGATAACACTGGCACCTGCCGGGCGGCGGGTTACGGCGTCCGCATGGGCGAGGTCAGCGTGCTGTTGACCCGCAACGCCGGCAGCGAACAGCGCCTCGCCGCCACGGCCACCTTTGCGCAAATCGAGCACGATATCCCCGCCGACTCCACCGCCAGCCTGCTGATCGACGACCGGGATCTTGGCGCGCTGGACGCCCAGGACGACAGCCACTTCCGTCTGGACAGCGATCAGACTGCCGCCCTGCTACAGGCCCTGGCGAATCAGCGCAAAATCGAATTCACCCTTAACGGCCAGCACCTGCCGCTTTCCAGCGCCGGCAGCCGCGAGGTACTGGGTAAAATGGATGCGTTTCAGCGACGCACCGGCACCGCCGACGCGCTGCTGGATAAAGGCGATGCCGGCGACGATGCCATTTTGCCAGCCACTGCCGCCCCGGAGATTATCGCCGCCCCGGTGATCCATAACGCGCAGCCGGTGGCGCTGAGCATACTTCAGCGCCAGAAGCTGCTGCCCTCCCTGACGCCGCTGCTGAACCAGCGCTGTGACGACTGGCAGAACCCGGCCATCCCGGCGGCAGAGCGCCAGATCACGCTGACCGCGCTGGATAAAACCCATTCTCTGGTGCAGGCGCTCTGCTGGCGAGCGCCCTATAACGACGGCTATGCGCTGTGGCTGGTCGATAACGCCCAGCTGAACAAGCCACGGTTGCTGACCACCGAGGCCTCGAGCTACGCCAACGGCACTATCGTCTTTTTGCACAAAGAACGGGGCATTGCCGACTGCCTAACCGGCGAAACCCGCGTCTGGGACGGTAAAACCTTTACCCCCAGCCTGAAGTACAGCACCGGTATGTGTCGGGAAATCACCCCCGGCGGCACCTGGATGCTGCCGACCTTTGTCAGCCAGGTGATCCCCAGGCAGCAGAAAGAGGCGGATAACCTCGCCCTGCGCACGCTGTATAACGCAGTGTTAAAAGCGCAAAAAAGCGATCCAGAATTGTCGCTGAATAAGGTCGCCGAGCAGTTTCCGTTAACCGGCCATATTACCGACTTCACGCTCACCTACGCCGATGACACCCTGGTTTCGACCAGCAAACCTTCCCCGGATATCAGCGATGACGAGTGGCAGGCGTTTCTGCGCTCCTCGATCAGCGCAGATTCAGAAAACGGTAAAGTCAGCTTTACCCTGATCGATCTCGACGGTGACGGCAAACGCGATCTGATCATCGACAGCTACGTGGGCGGCACCGGGCTCTTCAGCTACACCGGGGTGCTCCGGCGCGGCGATAATGACTTTGCCGCCGTCGACGGCAGCGACAGTGATAACGGCGATGATTTCGATGCCGGGGTGCCCGGCGCCCTCTTTTCTATCAATGGCCGCGGGGCTAACCAATGGAACCACTGGGTCAAAATCAACGGTCAGGTGTATGCCCTGTGGTACAACGGCCAGTTTGGCGAAGATAATCTCTACCTGCTGCGCCCGTTCAGCACTGCGAGCCAGACGCCCGCGGTGACGGTTCGCTATCGCTATACGCTGAACAGCATCCGCTCCCCGGAGAAAGACCAGCCGTTAACCCCACCCCTCAGCGACAGCGATAAAGCGGATCTGCTGCGTTCGCTGGAGGTCATGCAGGGCAGCCTGCTGAAAGACAAACCCGTCAGCGACAACGATGCGCCGATCTGCCCCATCCCACCGGGCACCTCCGCCGACGAGGCGGATAACTACTACAGCGGCGTCGCCATCAACTATATCTATGAGACAGTGGCCTATATTCCGGTCTGGCTGAACGGGAAGTGCTATATCGGCACTATTTTTAGCCACCATGGCGCCTATCGCCACGGCGTGGATGCGGAAATTACGCTGAGCTCCCCGCGCGAGGATGAAGAGGTCATTGGCGATTATATTATCTCCGGGTTGCGCCACGTAATCGCCATTACCAGCGGCTGGAAAACCCGCGAGGGTGATAACGGCATGCAGTGAAGTTAAGCCAAAACGCGCCTTTGAACGCAGAATTGCCGCAAAGATAAGCAATCGATAAGTAATTTAAGAAATTTGGTTGACGGGGTGGGCGGATTACGGTTTAATGCGCCCCGTTGCCCGGATAGCTCAGTCGGTAGAGCAGGGGATTGAAAATCCCCGTGTCCTTGGTTCGATTCCGAGTCCGGGCACCACTATTTAGAGAACCCAGCCTATGGCTGGGTTTTTGCTTTTCTACGATCGGACTCTCCATCGAACTCCGTTCGATTATTCGCCGCACAGCGGCTCACCCCTTCGGGGCCAGCGCGACAAGCGCGCTGTTCAACGCCTGCGGCGTTAGTCCGAGTCCGGGCACCACTATTTAAAGAACCCGCCCAAAAGGCGGGTTTTTGCTTTTCTGCATCCGGACTCTCCATCGAACTCCGTTCGATTATTCGCCGCACAGCGGCTCACCCCTTCGGGGCCAGCGCGACAAGCGCGCTGTTCAACGCCTGCGGCGTTAGTCCGAGTCCGGGCACCACTATTTAAAGAACCCGCCCAAAAGGCGGGTTTTTGCTTTTCTGCATCCGGACTCTCCATCGAACTCCGTTCGATTATTCGCCGCACAGCGGCTCACCCCTTCGGGGCCAGCGCGACAAGCGCGCTGTTCAACGCCTGCGGCGTTAGTCCGAGTCCGGGCACCACTATTTAAAGAACCCGCCCAAAAGGCGGGTTTTTGCTTTTCTGCATCCGGACTCTCCATCGAACTCCACTCTATGATCCCCTACCCGGCGGCGCTGCGCTTGCGCGGGCCTACGCTGTTTGAGCCTGCGGGGGGACCCGTAGGCCGGATAAGGCATTTATGCCGCCATCCGGCACAACCGCGGGTACGGCCTCTGATGTATATCACCCGGCGGCGCTGCGCTTGCACGGGCCTGGGGGATGAGGAAACGCCTGCGCAAACGCAGGCCGGATAAGACGAAGACGTCAGGCAAACGCCATGAAGAAAGGGATTACTCGGCGGCCGTTTTCCCTTTGCCGGGCAGCCTGAACGCTTCGCCATAGGGCTTCGCGATACCCATGCGATATTGTGTCTCTTTGGCCGCCTGGTGGAGGTCGGCAAACTCCTCTTTCGGCGCTGGCGGACGTTGCGCCTTTTTCAGACACTGATTACGATGGTGACGGATCCACTCTCTGTCATCATCGTTCAGGCAGCGCTGCATCACCTCAATCCATCTGGATGCCGCCCGACGGTAGAGCCCACTCGCCTCTAACCGTTCAGCAATACTGTCCCTTATTCTCATCCACCTCGCTCCTCTGATGCTTTCACGATATCCCATGGTATTCCGACACCTGAGCCGGAATACCATGGTAGAGTTAATTTATGACAAAACTATTCCTGTGCAGCGCAAGGAATATATTCATTATAATAATCGCTGTGCATAGCAAACCGCATTCGCGGTAATTACTTCCAAAGAGCTCCGGAATTATATGTCGAATGCCGCCATGGATACCGGACGGTATCGACGGTTGTACCTATCAATAGCTATTTAATTTATTATATTTCCGTTATCAAATACCTTGCGATGTCATCCACTCCCTGTACAACCAAGCCTCATGGCGACCTAACGGAGTGCTCCAGCAGTTTATTTCTGAAGATAAATAAGCAGGCTTCATTAAAATTATCTAACCCCAGTCGCTCATAAAGCGCAGTGCGCTTCCGGTAAAGGCTTTTTACCGAGGTATTCAGATTCACCGCCACCTCCTCCATGGTCATACCCGCCCCAAGCAAACGTAGCATTAACTGTTCAGACAAACTTAAGCGCAGATCGTCAAACCACTCTTTGGTCAGCCGCTTGCTCTTCATCTCCAGAAAAAGCCCAAATAATGTCGCCATATCGGCGGGTGATAATGACATGTTTAAAAACGATTTCAGACTCAGTAAATGCTCTTCCCGATGGCGCATATCGAGGACGATACAACATATTCGCTTTCTGGATTGTGCCGCCTCCATCACCAGGTAATCGTAATGACAAAGCGGCGAACGGCTATCAACCAGCAGAGAGACCTCATCAACCTCATTATCTAAAATCGTTTTTCCGCTAGAATCTAACTGAATGATATCAGGAAAAAAATTCTTAACCCCTTGAAAAAGATAGTAATCCTGAGTAACCAATATCATTGAAGTTGCCACAAATCGTCCCTTTAACATTTAATCAACAAATTCTCGTCAACCAGACGTTTTCCTTCCCCCTTTGGACGCTTCGCATGGCGGTAAAAATAACGAGACCTGTGATTTATCATTAGCGCGGCATCTGACTCTGGCTGTGAAAACCCTCCTTGCGTTCTGATGGAAAATAAACGGATTAATTATAAATAAAAAAAACCCACAGAAAAGATGCTTTTTTTGGCATTGAGAATTTTTGTCAGAAATCATCTTAAATATCCAGTGAAAACCACCAACCTCTTCACAATATAAGCAGCACATCAATTTTGAAACAAAATTCCAACCCTCTTTCTTTTTTATTTATTTCAGTAAGTTAAAGAAATCAACTTCAACAACGCCGCTCGAATTAAGTCGATTTTACAGAATTATCTTAAAACGCAGCTCATCATTTACTCATATTTATCCGCTGCCGTATCGGGTATAAATTATCCATTCAATTATCGACAGGAGATATGTTTATTACTTTGCAATAAGTCATTCACCCGCAGTGCCAGTCAGCTAAATGGGACCATCCTCATCCTTTAACTCACCGTCAAAGGACGGTCGTGTTGTGCAATGGATTCTTGATGAACATATGGCAAATAGAAATGGAAAGATCACCTTATTCAAATACGTTATTGTTTAATCGCAACACGAAACTCTCGCTGTCAATCGGCTTGCTTTTGCTCTTCCCGGCGCTGGTTCAGGGAGCAGACTCGCTCTATGACCAGCAGATCCTGCAAGCGCGTCAAGGCCAGTACGCCCCCTTTCTCTCTTATCTTCAGCAGTACCAGCTGCGGCATGCCTTAACCCCTTCTCAGGTGGCGGACTGGCTGCAGGTAGCTCTCTGGGCCGGCCAGGACGATGAAGTGGTGAAAGTCTGGCGACGCTATCAGGTTTATATGCCGCTTCCCGCACGCGGTACCGCCGCGGCGGCACAGGCCCTGCGTAACCAGAAACAGTGGCAAGCCTCGCTCACCCTCTGGCAGCAGGCTCTCAGCCAGGCCCCTGACAGTGACGATTATCGTATCGGCTATATCAAAACGCTGGCCGATGCCCGCAAGGACGGCGAGGCGCTCAGCGAAGCGCGTCGCCTGGTAGCGGAGCAGGCGAGCGTTGCCCACCTGCAGACGCTCTCTTATGTCTACCTGCGGCTTGGCAAAAGCTGGGACCAGCTGTTGGTGGACACGCAGATCCTCGATCGTGAGCCGCAAAACAAAGCCGCGCTGGCCAGCCTGATGGCGACCCTGACCCGCAACCGGATCGATTCCCCTGCTCTCGGCCTGGCGGATAGCGTCGAACTGACGCCTGCGGAAAAGCGCAATCTGCAGTTGAACGCCGCCGCCGAACTGGTGCGCCTTGCCGATACCCCTTCCCGCGAAGAAAACGCGCGTTACGCGCTGGCCCGCACGGCGCTCACGCAGTATGACGCGATGATTGCCGCCTGGCACCCCGACCCACAGGCTGCGCCCGACATCATCCGGGCGCGCATTGATCGTCTGGGTGCGCTGTACGCCAATGCAGATTACGCGCAGGTCATCCGTGAATACCAAAATCTCATCGCGCAGCAGCAGACCGTTCCCGACTGGGCCATCGGCTGGGTCATCTCCTCTTATATCGCCCTTAAGCAAATTGAGCCTGCGCTGACGCTTATTCACCAGCATCCCTCGTGGCTGACAAGCCAACAGAATGAGGAACACGAGCTTTTCTACGCCCTGCTGGACACCGGTCAGTACCCGGCGGCGCAACAGTATGTCGCCCGCTTCACCCGGAATGCACCCTACATCCGTCGTCTCTACGGTTCGCCGACGCCGCAGCCGAATGACGACTGGCTCACTGCACAGTCGCTTAACGTGCACTATTTAGCGGCCACCAACGCCCTGCCGCAGGCCGAAGCCCGGATGCAGCGCCTGGCGGCAACGGCCCCCGGCAATCAGGGCCTGCAGATAGATTATGCCGCCCTTCTGCAGGACAGAGGGCTACCGCGAGCCGCCGAAAGCCAGCTAAAAGCAGCGGAATCTCTGGAACCCGCCAGCCTGCAGCTGGAGCGCCAGCAGGCCTGGGTCGCCCTCGATCTGCAGGAGTGGCGGCAAATGGATCTGCTGACTGACGACGTCGTCGCCCGCTCGCCACGGGATCTGAATACCCAGCGCCTGGCCAGAGCGCGCGAGGTCCATCATCTTTCCGAACTTCGCCTGAGCGTTGGCAAAGGGCTGCACTCCGACAACCCGGTGAGCGGCACCCACGACCTCAGTTTTGAGACGGCGATCTACAGCCCGCCGCTAGCCGACAGCTGGCGGTTGTTCGGCGGGCACCGCTTCGCTGAAGGCAATTTTGAAGAGGGGAAAGGCAGCCGTCGCCAGCTGTTCGCCGGCGTTGAATGGCGCCCGCGCGACTACTGGGGCGAGCTTGAACTCTCCAGCGTCAATTTTCACGGCGAGAACAAGCCCGGCGTCCGCCTTTCCGCCGCCCACGACGTCAGCGATCGCTGGCAGCTGGGCGGCGAACTGGAGCGGATTTCGCAGCAGACTCCGCTGCGCGCGTTACGCAACGGCGTCAGCGCCAACCGCGGCGAAGGCTGGCTGCGCTGGTATCAAAACGAACGCCGGGAATACCGCGTCAGCGTGGCCGCCAGCCGGTTTACCGATCGCAACCGCCGCCAGGAGTACACCCTCTCCGGTAAAGAGCGCCTCTGGCAGACGCCGTGGTTAACGCTGGATCTGCAGCCCGGTCTGTCGGCCAGCGCCAATAGCCGCACCGACACCGCCTACTACAGTCCGGCACGGGACCTCGCCGCCACCGCGGCGCTGGCCGTCGATCACACGCTTTACCAGCGCTATGACACCGTCTGGAGCCAGCAGCTGCTCGCCGGCGGCGGCAGCTACTGGCAAAAAAATCACGCCGCCGGGGCGATCACGGTGCTGGGTTATGGGCAGCGCCTGCGCTGGAACAACGTCGTCGACACCGGGGTGATGCTGAACTGGGACAAACGCCCCTACGACGGTAAACGCGAAAACAACCTCGCCATCACTCTTGATGCAAATATACGGTTTTAAGGATGACCATGCTGAACACGACCCTGCGCAACGGCCTGATGCTTCTCGTCTGGCTGTGCCTTATCTTCAGCGTGCGTGCTGAGGAAGTCCCCTTCCTCGCCCCGCAGCAGCGCCCCCAACCGGAGGCCAATCAACCCTGGCCGGCGGATCGCTTTCTGGTGCTGGCCTACCATGACGTCGAAGACGATGCCGCCGACCAGCGTTATCTTTCAGTGCGCACCAGTGCGCTCAACGAACAGATCGCCTGGCTGCTGCATCACGGGTACCATGCGGTGAGCGTCCAGGACATTCTCGATGCACACCATGGCGTTAAGCCGCTGCCGGCCAAGGCTTTTCTTCTCAGCTTCGACGATGGCTATAGCAGCTTTTACACCCGCGTCTGGCCGCTACTTAAAGCCTGGAATGTTCCGGCGCTGTGGGCGCCGGTGGGCAGCTGGGTGGACACTCCCGCTGGCCAGCCCGTTAATTTTGGCGGCCTGATGACGCCGCGCGAGCGCTTCGCTACCTGGGAGATGGTGCGCGAGCTCAGCCGCTCGCCGCTGGTGGAGATCGGCGCGCACACCTGGGCCTCGCACTACGGTCTGCCGGCCAATCCGCAGGGCAGCCGCGAGCCCGCCGCCGCCAACCGCGGCTGGGATAAAACCACCGGCCGCTATGAAAGCGACGCGCAGTTTACCCGGCGCATGGCCGATGACGTGCAGAAAGTGACGGCGAAAATCCACGAGGTCGCCGGGAAAGCGCCGCGCGCCTGGGTGTGGCCCTATGGCGCCGCCAGCGGCAGCACCCTGGCTATCGCCAAACAGCAGGGGTATCAGCTGGCGTTTACGCTGAACGACGGCCTGGGCAATGTGAAAGATCTGGACAATATTCCGCGCATGCTGATCGCCGGTAACCCGTCGATCAAGGCCTTTGCCAACGCCGTAACCCAGATTCAGGAAGCCGATCCTGTTCGGGTGATGCATGTGGATCTGGACTATGTCTATGACCCCAATCCCGTCCAGCAGGCGAAAAATATCGATAAGCTGGTGCAGCGCGTCTATGACATGAAAATCAGCCATGTCTTTCTGCAGGCCTTTTCCGACCCGCAAGGCGACGGCACGGTCAAGTCGCTCTATTTCCCCAACCGCTGGCTGCCGATGCGCGCCGACCTGTTTAACTTCGTCTCCTGGCAGTTGCAGACCCGCGGCGGGGTGAAGGTCTATGCCTGGATGCCGGTGCTGGCCTTCGATCTCTCGTCCGATCTGCCGCGCGTTCAGCGCTGGGATCCGCAAACCGGGAAGGCGTTACTTGCCCGCCAGCCGTACGTTCGCCTGTCGCCCTGGGATCCCCGGGTTCGCCAGCAGATCACCGACATCTACGAAGATCTGGCCCGGCACGCCAGCTTCAGCGGGATTCTGTTTCACGATGACGCCGTGCTGACCGATTTTGAAGACGTGAGCCCGGAGGCGGTCGCCGCCTGGCGGCAGACGGGTCTGGGGCACGATGCCGGCCCGGTGCCCCAACGTCCGCAAGAGCGCCAGGCATGGATGCGTTTCAAAAGCCAAACCCTGACCCGCTTCACTCTGGATCTACGCCAGGCGGTGCAGGCCATCCGCGGCCCGCAGGTGAAAACGGCGCGTAATCTCTTCGCCCTGCCGATCCTGGAGCCGCAGAGCGAAGCCTGGTTCGCGCAGAATCTGGATGACTTCCTTGCCGCCTATGACTGGACGGTACCCATGGCGATGCCGCTGATGGAGTCCGTACCGATTGACGCCAGCCAGGCCTGGCTGACGCGGCTGGTCCAGGCCGTCGCCAGCCACCCGGGCGCGCTGAAGAAAACCATCTTTGAACTGCAGGCCCGAGACTGGAACCGACGCCAGCAAAACGCCATTCCCGACCAGCAGCTGGCGGACTGGATGCGTTTGCTGCGGCTGAACGGCGTCAAAAACTACGGCTACTACCCTGACGATTTTATTAACAACCAGCCTGATATCTCCCGTATCAGGCCACAATTTTCTTCCTGGTGGTACCCTGACCATGACTGATCGCATTATCGCATTGTGCATTTTATGCCTCGTATTCGGGCTGCCGTTAGGCGTCGCAGCGGTATTTACCGGCGAGCTCATCCTCGACTTTGTCTTCTTCTGGCCGCTGTTTATGTCAGTGCTGTGGATCACCGGGGGCCTTTATTTCTGGTTTCAGCTGGAACGCCACTGGCCGTGGGGGGAGGATACCCCGCCGCCGACGCTGCCGGGCAATCCGCTGATTTCGATCCTGATCCCTTGTTTTAACGAGGAGAAAAACGCTCGGGAAACCATCAGCGCGGCGCTGGCCCAGCGTTACGCCAATCTCGAAGTGATCGCCATTAACGACGGCTCTTCGGACAACACCGCCCAGGTGCTCCAGCAGCTGGCGCAGGAGGAGCCGAGGCTGCGGGTGATCCACCTTGCCGCCAATCAGGGAAAAGCGGTAGCGCTCAAAGCAGGCGCCGCCGCCGCCCGCGGCGATCTGCTGGTCTGCATCGATGGCGACGCCCTGCTGGACCGGGATACCGCGGCCTGGCTGGTCGCGCCGTTGATCCACTATCCGCACGTCGGGGCGGTCACCGGCAATCCGCGGATCCGCACCCGATCCACGCTGATCGGTCGCATTCAGGTGGGAGAATTCTCGTCGATCATTGGGCTTATCAAGCGGACGCAGCGGATCTATGGCCGGGTCTTTACCGTCTCCGGTGTGATTGCCGCCTTCCGGCGCCAGGCGCTGGCGGACGTCGGCTACTGGAGCCCGGATATGATCACCGAAGATATTGATATCAGCTGGAAGCTTCAGCTCCGCCACTGGGACATCTTTTTCGAGCCGCGGGCGCTGTGCTGGATCCTGATGCCGGAGACCCTCAAAGGGTTATGGAAGCAGCGTCTGCGCTGGGCGCAGGGCGGCGCGGAGGTTTTTCTGGTCAACCTCCGTCGCCTGTTTCACTGGGAGCATCATCGGATGTGGCCGCTGTTTCTGGAGTATGCCTGCTCCACGCTGTGGGCCTTTGCCTACGCGGTTACCATTCTGCTGTTTATCCTCAGCCGCCTGATGCCGCTGCCTGACAATCTGGCGGTGCACAGCCTGTTTCCGCCGGAGTTCACCGGCATGCTGCTTGGCGTGATGTGCCTGCTGCAGTTCGTCGCCAGTCTGTATATCGAGCGACGCTACGAGAAAAAGGTCGCCAAATCACTGTTCTGGGTGATCTGGTTCCCGATGGTCTACTGGATGATCGGCCTGCTGACCACGCTGGTCGCTTTTCCGAAAGTGATGGTGAAACGTCAACGTTCCCGCGCGCGCTGGGTGAGTCCGGACCGGGGAAAAGGAAGCCTGTGATGAATGAAAATACGCTCATCTTAACCGAACACCGTGTGCTGCCCCGGCTGGTCGACGCCGGTTTAACGCTGCTGGCCTGGCTCGGTTTTCTGTTCTTTCTGTACGCCAATTTGCTGATGCAGTTCATCGCGCCGCCCTCTCCGCGCTGGGAGTCGCTGATGGCTTCACTGAATACGGCGCTGGTGTATCTGCTGATTGCCGCACTGAACGGCTGGCTGTTGATCCTCTGGTATCATTACAACCGGCGCCGCGCTCGCACCCGGCATCATACCGCGGTGCTCACCCTGCGACATGATGAGCTGGCGAGCAGCTTTAACGTTGCGCCGCAGATTATCTCGGAGATGAGCCGCTATAATTTGCTCACCGTTTACCACGATCAAATCGGGCAGATTATTGATTTAAAAAGCCACGCGTTACCGCCGCCGCAGGAAGAGAGCGATCGCGCATGAGAGCAAGGCCGCCGTCGGCGGCCTGTATGGGTTACGACGCCGTGGATCAGCCGCCGGCTTTTTTGATGGCGGCTTCCAGCGAGGCCTGATCCGCCAGCCCCGGGAAGACGGTGATGCTGGCTTCCGTGGCGCCGGTGGTCGGCATCACGATCACGCCCGGCGTGCCGCTCAGACCAATCTCCTGCGCCAGATCGTTAATGCTCTGCAGCACCGGTTCGACGTCGGTGGCCTTCTTCGCATCAAAGCCGGCTTTCTTCGCCTGCTGCTGGATATCCGCCGTCGTCAGCTTACCTTCGTTATGGCCGGTAGCGTAAATCCCGTTATGGTAGGCCAGATAGGCATCCGCCCCTTTCTGCTGATAGATCTGCAGGCCGGTTTTTGCCGCCTCCAGCGAGCTTTCCCAGCGGCCGCCGAAAATCGGCCACTCTTTAAAGGCGAAACGGGTCTGCGGGTGCGCTTTAATCACCTGCTCCATCACCGGCGCCAGACGGCTGCAGTACACGCACTGGTAGTCGAAGAATTCGATCACCGTGACTTTGCCGTTGGCCGGGCCGTAGGTCGGGGTATTTTTATCCTGGGTCAATACAGCCGCGTTTTTCAGCACTGCCTGAGTGGCCGCGCTGGCCTGCTGTTCAGCCTGTATTTGCTGCAATTTCTGGCTCGCCTGCAGGAGGACTTCCGGGTGGGCGACCAGGTAGTCGGCGGCGATTTTGCCGATTTTCGCCTCCTGTTCCGGGGTGAAGGTCGCCGGCGCGTCAGCGGCAGAGGCCATCGCCGGCAGTAAGACAGCGCTCAGCAGGGCGACAGAGAGGTATTTCTTGTGGCCAGACATAGTGGGGATCCTTGCGATAAGTGAACGGCAGGTGAGCCTGGGTGACAAAATATCACCCTTTTTCGCCGAAGCCTTGCCCAACGGCGCGTTGATTCGTAACTTTATTTTTCAGGCACGCTTTTCCCGCGCGACGGCGTGGGTCTGCGTCAGTGGTCAATGCGCCCCAGGCGGAGTACCCTGCGCAGCGGTTTTTCTTGCTCTTTTTTCAGGTGGTTTCTCTCGAAATGAATGCGTTACTCCAACAATGGGACATGGCGGTGATTATGCTGCAGATTGTCGCCATCGATTTACTGCTGGGCGGCGATAACGCCGTGGTGATAGCCATGGCTTGCCGCAAACTGCCGCCACAAAAGCGCACCAAAGCGATCATCATCGGTACCGTGGGGGCGATCCTGGCGCGCGTGCTGCTGCTTGCGCTCGCCCTGTATCTCCTGTCGCTGCCGTGGCTGAAAATAGTCGGCGCGTTGCTCCTGCTGTGGATTGGTATGAAGCTGGTGAGTAATGAGGAAGAAGAGAGCGAGGTCGGCAGCTCCGCGAGCCTGTGGCGCACCGCGATCACCATCACCGTCGCCGATGTGATCATGTCGCTGGATAATGTGTTGGCGGTCGCTGCGGCGGGGAAAGGGCACATTGCGCTGGTCGCCCTCGGCGTGGCGATCAGCATTCCGATTATCGTCGCGGGCAGTAAACTGGTCCTGGTCCTGCTCACCCGCTTTCCCGCCGTGGTGCTGTTGGGCGGAATGCTCATCGGCTGGATTGCCGGCTCAATGCTGGTCAGCGATCCCACCATTCAGCAACTGTTTCCCGCCGCCGGGGACGGCACCGCGCGCGTGGCTGGCGCCGTCGGCGCGCTGCTGGTGCTGTTTGAAGGATGGCGCCGCCGCCCACGGCCGCAGGCGAAAGAGTAGCCTCGCCCACGACGCCGCCGACCCCGACGGCGTCAAGTTTCCGCCACTTTTCTTCCCCTTCAGGGCGCATTTGCCCTACGCTTTATACTGACGCCTGTTCCAGGGAATATGTAACCACCGCACTGAGCATAGATGAGATAAAATCATGGAATTGAAGGATTATTATGCCATTCTCGGGGTGCAACCAACCGACGATCTGAAAACTATCAAGACCGCCTACCGCCGCCTGGCGCGCAAATATCACCCCGACGTCAGTAAAGAAAGCGATGCCGAAGCCAAATTCAAGGATCTCGCCGAAGCCTGGGAAGTCCTGAAAGATGAGCAGCGGCGCGCCGAATACGATCAGCTCTGGCAGCATCGCAACGATCCCGGCTTCGGTCGCCAGCAGCAGACACACGAGCAGAGCTACAGCCAGCAAGATTTCGACGACATATTCTCCTCCATGTTTGGCCAGCAGGCGCATCAGCGTCGCCGTCAGCATGCCGCACGCGGCCACGATCTGGAGATCGAAGTGGCGGTGTTCCTTGAAGAGACGCTGGCCGAGCAGACCCGCACCATCAGCTATAACCTGCCGGTGTACAACGTGTTTGGCATGATCGAAAGTGAAACGCCGAAAATGCTGAATGTGAAGATCCCCGCCGGGGTAGTCGATGGTCAGCGTATCCGTCTGAAAGGCCAGGGAACGCCGGGCGAAAACGGCGGCCCGAACGGCGATCTGTGGCTGGTTATCCACATCGCTCCGCATCCGCTATTCGATATTGTCGGCCATAACCTGGAGATCGTCCTGCCGCTGGCGCCATGGGAGGCCGCGCTGGGCGCGAAAGTCACGGTGCCCACCCTGAAAGAGAGCATTCTGCTGACGGTGCCGCCGGGCAGTCAGGCAGGGCAGCGACTGCGTATCAAGGGCAAAGGGCTGGTGAGCAAAACCCACACTGGCGATTTGTTCGCCGTCATCAAAATTGTCATGCCGCCAAAACCAGATGAAAAAGCGCGTGAGCTCTGGCAACAATTGGCCGCCGCCGAAGCCAGCTTCGATCCGCGTAAGACATGGGGGAAAGCCTGATGGCTACAGTAACAGTGACGTTTACCATTACCGAATTGTGCCTGCGTACCGGGGTATCGGAAGAGGAGCTGACGGAGATCGTCGGCTTGGGGATGATTGAACCGCACCAGCCGCAGGCGGAAACCTGGCTATTCGACGACAGCGCGGTGACGATTGTCCATCGCGCGGTGCGCCTGCGTAACGAGCTGGAGCTGGACTGGCCGGGGATCGCGGTGGCGCTGACCCTGCTGGATGAAAACGCGCGGCTGACTCGCGAAAATCGCCTGCTGCAGCAGCGCCTGGCCCGCTTCCTCGCCCACGGATAGGGCGACATCCCGGGTGGCAACGTTCCGCCTTCGTGCCGGATGGCGGCTACGCCTTATCCGGCCTACAAACTAAGCACAGCGCAAGCCGGGGAATTTCCCGGGTCGCGGCGTTCCGCCTTACCCGGGCTACCGGACTGGGCCCACCATTGCACTGGATCCGTAGGCCCGCGCAAGCGTAGCGCCGCCGGGCATGGCCACAGCCAGGGAGCCGCCTGTATGCCGGGTGGCGGCTACGCCTTATCCGGCCTACAAACTAAGCGGAATTTCCCGGGTCGCGGCGTTCCGCCTTACCCGGGCTACCGGGCAGTGCAAACAGTAGCCCGGCTAAGCGCAGCGCAAGCCGGGGAGTTTCCCGGATAGCGCAAACCGGGAATAGCGCTTAATCCGGTAACGAACCGGCGAGATTACGCGCGGAGACGCTCTCGCTGACCGGCGCGGGCGGCTCCGGCGCCTTAGCTGGAGCCGCCGCTGGCGCGGATGCCGGGGCGGAAGAGGCCGGCTGGATCTCAAGGAACGAAGCCAGCATCTTACGCAGCGTTTCCGGTTTAGTATCTTCCGCCAGCAGCGCCGCCAGCATCGACGGCAGGCGGCTATCAACTTCCCCTAACGCCAGCCCCGCCAGAAGCGCCGTACGCGACATATCCCCGCGGTCGCCACGGTGATGGGCCTCAATTTTTGCGTCCGCGAAGCGCTCGCTGGAGCTGATATCCGGGCGCAGGTAAATCAGCACTTTTCTGCGATCCAGAGTCATAGACGCTCCTTAACCAATAATTTTCAGACCACGCACCAGGGCAAACTGCGGCTCTTCAGCCACCACGAAACGGTCCTCGCGCAGCCCCATACGTTCACGAATCGCATCGGCCACCAGCGGCGCGCCGCCACCAATCACGATGGCGTGCGAATAGCCTTTAAAGCTATCAATCGCCGTCAGGACGCGGGTGGTCAGACGTTCGATGCTGTTATTGATCACCTTCTTCACCTCAGAAACCGCATCCGGATCGTTGATGTTGTCGGTCAGGTATTCTTCGTCGTGGCGGTTGATGATTATCTGGTCAACGTTATAGCTGGAAGTGTCGGTATTCGCCCGGGCCAGCGCCAGCTTAACGGCATCGGTCACCAGCGATACACCCAGCTTCGGATCGCCGTAAATGCGCGAAACCGAGGTCATCTGCCCGGCGACCATTGAAATATCCAGCGTGGTGCCGCCAAGGTCGATAATCAGCACCGAATGCGACGGTTTCAGTTCATCGCACAGGCTGATCCCCGCCGGAATGGATTCCGGACGCACGGTAACTTTCGTGATATTGAACACCACGCCTTTGTTCAGTTTAACGTCGCGCAGCAGGCTCTTTTTCTTACGCTCAATGTTATCAAGACGATATTGCGCATCTTCGTCGTAAAATTCGGTCAGCGGCAGGGTGACCACAATCTCGACATCCTGCGGCTCAAGACCGCTGGTCAGCAGCGCGTGATGGACAGCGATGGAGTTCAACGGGCTATATTGCCAGTCAATGTTATTGGTGGGGAGCGCATCGGGAGTGATCAGGTCGAATGAGTACTTTTCATCATCCACGGTGTAGTTAAAAGGCTTCCCGGAACCGAAGGTGGCAGACCAGCCGCGTTTGAAACTGTTGGGGCTGATATGGGTGAAAGTTTCGCCATCTTGCTCCCACAGCATTTTGATATTGGTTGAACCATCATCGATAAAAATGCGCATCGCATTGCTCCATCACTGAGACAAATAAGAGAAAAATGTAAGACCCAAAAAGAGTAGCAAGAGTTAAAAAGCCGCGCAAGTGCACGAAAAAGAGACAATTCCGAGTTTTATTTGAGAACAAATGGAGAAACGAACAATTCAATGCGCCCTCAAAGAGAAATAAATGAGACAAAATAGAGAAATACAGTTTCTCTCTTTCTGTCTGTTTCAGACACTGTTCTTGTACAAAAAGAGAGCATCCCTCCCCTCTTTCCTCAGCGGTTTTCGCACGCTTTTTACACCTGGTTGGGTACCACAATCGGCCGTTCCGGCTCGACGACATTTTCCGGTACCCGGCGATATTTATCCAGCAGGTGAATCTGAATACGGCGCAACATATCGCCATTCAGTTTGTAATAACGGAAATAGAGAAACAGCGTCAGGGCGAAAAAGAGCGTCGGCAGCGCAATCATAATCGCCTGCATCCCCAGCAGCGTGTGAGATGACTGCACAACATTCGGCACGTAGCCGATGATACCGAGCACGATGGCAATAAACCAGGCCGCAAACGCCGAGCCCGCTTTCACCACCAGCGTCTGTACCGAGTAGGCGATGCTTTCGCAGCGGATATTCATCGTATATTCGCCGTAGTCGACGGTATCGGCCACCATAATAACCTGCAGCACCCAGAACAGCGCGGTGCCGATATTCAACAGCACCCCGGCCAGCGAAATCAGCGCGATGTTGTAAACGCCGCTCAGCGCCATCAGCAACAGCACGCCGCAGCCCAGCACGGGCATGATCGAAGCACCCGCCCACAGAATGCGCCGCGACAGCCCTTTCACCAGTCGTGGGAACAGGATCAGCGTCAGCAAATTCGCCGCCCCCGCGTAGGACATGTAATACGGGAACATCTCCGCGCTGCCAATCACGTAGGTAAAGTAGTAAATGGCAAAGCCAGCGATAATGTTCGCCGCCGTGTTATAGGCCAGCGCCATGCCTAACAGGCAGGCCAGCTGATCGTTTTTATAGATGAGCGCCACCATCTGGCGCAGTGAAAGATGGCTGGAATCCTCGCTCACGCCGCTATCCGACGAGTAAACCTCATGGACGTTGCGTAAGGTAACGAGGGTGGAGACCACAAAGAAGGCAATCAGCACCAGGGTAAACATCTGGAAACCGAAACCGCGGTCGGCGCCGCCCACGGCGCTGACAAACGGCAGCGTGACGCCGGCCGTCACAAACCCAGCAAGGCTGGCGAAAAAGCGCGGGTAAGGCACCAGTTGTTCACGTTCACGTTTATCGAGGGTAATGGTCGGCACCAGCGACCAGAACGGCACATCCATGATGGTATAGGTGAAGCCCCACAGCAGATAGGTCAGCCACACCCACGCCAGTAGGGCCCCGCCGCTGAAGTGATGGGCGCTGAACAGCATATACAGCACCACCGAGTTGGTTATCGTGCCGATCAGGATCCACGGTTTGAACTTCCCCCATCGCGATCGCGTGCAGTTGACGATCCATCCCATGATCGGATCGGCTATCGCATCGAGGATCCTTGCCACCAGGAACAAGGTGCCGACCACCCCAACCGACAGGCCAACAATATCGGTGTAGTAATACATCAGATACATGTAGACGATACCGATAGCGAAATCTTTACCAAAGGCACCAAATCCGTAGCTGAGCTTTGTTGTCATTGAAATACTCATAGGGTACAGGTCGCTGTCGCCAGCGCCTCCTTCAGCGTTTGATAGAGCGTGACAGGCACCGCCGGGTTCGTTGCCCCCGGCGGCATGAGAGGATTAACGGTGCAGCCAGGCCGGCAGCCAGTCGCCGTGGCTGGCGATCAGATCGTCCACCAGCGCGTAGATCTCTTCGATCCCCAGCACCGCGGCGGTGTGCGGATCCATCATCGTGGCGTAATAGACGTAATCCCGGTCTTCGTTGAGGATCGCCTGCGTCAGCAGCGTTTGTACGTTGATGTTGGTCTGCATCAGCGCCGCCAGATGCGCCGGCAGCGCGCCCACTTTCGTCGGCTGAATACCGTTGGCGTCCACCAGGCAAGCCACTTCCACGCAGCAACCCTGCGGCAGGTTGTCGATGAGATTATCGTTGCGCACATTGCCGTACACCACGCTTGGCTCGCCGGTCCAGATGGCGTTCATGATGGTGCTGGCATACTCGCGGGATGGTTTCACCTCTATGCGCTCGCCGCGCTGATAGCTCTCCAGCTCCTGATGCCAGTTGGCCAGCTGCTCGACGCAGCGTTTAGGGTATTCATCCAGCGGCACTTTATAGTGAGCGATAAGGTCATCGCGGCCCGGCTTGATAAACCATGGCGTATATTCCGCGAAATGCTCCGACGATTCGGTGACAAAGTAGCCCAGCTTTTTGAACATTTCGTAGCGGACGATGTTTTCGCAGCGCGGGTTGCCGTGCAGGTTAGGCTTCGGCGCCCGGCCCTCGGCGTAGGCCTGCAGCAGGTCGGGATAGAGACTGACGTAGCTGCCGTCAGCGAGCTTTTTCTCCAGCGACAGATAGAACGCCATATGGTTGATTCCCGCGCAGCGGTAGCGTAAATCCGCCGGATCGAGATCGAGGTCGCGCGCAAGCTCTTCCGCCGTCCCCTGTACCGAATGGCAGAGGCCAACCTGCTTGATATGCGGGTAGCGGGCGTACATGGCCCAGGTATTCATCGCCATCGGGTTGACATAGTTAAGCAGGGTGGCGTCCGGGCAGACCTCGGTCATATCGTCGCAGATAGCCCACAGGTGGGGGATGGTGCGCAGCGCGCGCATAATGCCTCCCGGCCCCAGCGTATCGGCAATGGTCTGCTCCAGGCCGTGGCGCTTGCAGACGGCAAAATCGGTGACCGTACAGGGCTCATAGCCGCCAATCTGGAAAGCGACCACAACGAAATCGGCGCCCTGCAGGGCGGTTTTACGATCGCGATGGCAGCTGATTTCGCCGTTCGCGCCCACCGAATCCATCAGCTTGCGCACCACGATATGCGACTCTTCCAGCCGGGTTTCATCGATATCCATCAGCGCGATATGCGCCGATTTCAGCGCCGGGCGCTGGAAAACATCACCGAGAATATTTTTGACGAACACCGTCGAACCGGCGCCGATAAAAGTAATTTTTGGGGCGGTCATCACGCACTCTCCATCAGGTCATTGAACACTTGCAGAGTGGCACGTCGTTCAGCGTTACGCTGCCCTGTTCCCGCCGGAGCATTCCCGTAAACTCAGATCGGCCATTAAGCGCCACAAAATCTGAGTTTTTGGCAATAGATCGACTTAAAAGTAGAGAAAACGGGCCGGTTATTCCGCTAAGCTGTAGTCAGTTCTGGCGAAAAATGCAGCCACTCTGACAATCCAGGAATACGTTAATCATGGAACACCGCTTTACTTCCCTGCCCCCCGATCCCTTTATGTGCAGCAGCGACGAAAAGCAGAGCCGCAGCCCGCTGGCGCTCTACTCCGAGTATCAGCGTATGGATATCGAACTGCGCCCGCCGCACGCCATGCCCACCAGCCACTGGCACGGCCAGGTGGAGGTCAACGTGCCGTTCGATGGCGACGTGGAGTATTTGATTAATAACGAAGTGGTGCGCATTGAGAAAGGCTATATCACCCTGTTCTGGGCCTGTACGCCGCATCAGCTGACCCGCCCCGGCGATTGCCAGCAGATGGCGATATTCAACCTGCCGATGCATCTGTTTCTCTCATGGCCGCTGGACCGGGAGCTTATCAACCACGTCACCCATGGAATGGTAATTAAGTCCCTCGCCGCGCAGCAGTTAAGCGCCTTTGAAGTGCGCCGCTGGCAGCAGGAGCTGAACCACGACAATGAACAGATTCGCCAGCTGGCGATCGATGAAATCGCCCTGATGCTCAAGCGGCTGAGCCTCTCCGGCTGGCAGCCGATTCTGGTCAACAAAACCTCGCGCACCCACAAGAACAGCGTCTCGCGCCACGCGCAGTTTTATGTCAGCCAGATGCTGGAGTTTATCGCCGCCCACTACGACCAGGCGCTGACCGTCAATGCCGTTGCCGAGCACGTGAAGCTCAACCCGAACTACGCGATGGGGGTCTTTCAGCGGGTGATGCAGCAGACCATGAAGCAGTATATTACCGCCATGCGGATCAATCATGTGCGGGCGCTACTGAGCGATACCGACAAGACCATCCTGGATATTGCCCTTACCGCCGGGTTCCGCTCCAGCAGCCGCTTCTACAGCACCTTTACCCGCTACGTGGGCATGCCGCCGCAGCAGTACCGTAAACTTAGCCAGCAGCGACGTCACGGTCTGGCCTTGCCGGAGGCATAAAAAATGCCGCCGGGGTCTCCCCAGGCGGCATGATTAACAGTGAAAACGGTTAGTCGTTGATACGCGGATGCTGCTGCACCAGACGCGACCGTTTTGCCTGCAGATCGGCGATCTCCTGATCGATATCTTCGATTTTTTGTTCGATGTTATCGTAGTGCTCGCCAAGGATTTCTTTCGCTTCCTGGATATCCGACGCCGCCGGGGTCGCCCCTTTCAGCGGGCGGTTAGCCGTCTCTTTCATCGACAGACCCGTCGCCATCCCCACCACCGCGATGACCATCAGGTAGTACGCCGGCATCATCAGGTTCTGAGTGGTTTCCACCAGCCACGCCGCCAGGGTTGGCGTCAGACCAGCAACCAGCACCGAGATGTTAAAGGCGCTGGCCAGGGCGCTGAAGCGGATGTGCGTCGGGAACATCGCCGGCAACGAGGAGGCCATCACCCCGATAAAGCAGTTCAGCACGACCGCCAGCAGCAGCAGACCAGCGAAAATCAGGCCAATCACGTTGCTGTTAATCATAATGAAGGCCGGGATCGCCAGGGCAAACAGCGCCACGCTACCAATCAGGATGAACGGACGACGGCCAAAGCGGTCGCTGAGCATACCGATAACCGGCTGCACAAACAGCATCCCGACCATGATGGCGATGATGATCAGCACCCCATGATCTTCCGAGTAGTGCAGGTTATGCGACAGGTAGCTCGGCATATAGGTCAGCAGCATGTAATAGGTCACGTTGGTGGAAATCACCAGACCAATACAGGTCAGCAGGCTACGCCAGTGCTTGGTGGCAATCTCTTTAAAAGAGACCTTCGGCCCGTCCTGCAGTCCTTCACGGTCGCCCTGCTCCATGGTGTCCACATGCTGCTGGAACGCCGGGGTCTCTTCCAGCGCATGGCGCAGATAGAGACCGATGATGCCTAACGGCAGCGCCAGGAAGAACGGGATACGCCAACCCCAGTCGAGAAAGTTCTGTTCCCCCACCACGCTGGAGATGAGAACCACCACGCCGGCCCCCATCACAAACCCGGCGATGGAGCCAAAGTCCAGCCAGCTGCCCATAAAGCCGCGTTTACGGTCAGGAGAATATTCCGCGACGAAGATCGATGCCCCGGTATATTCACCGCCGACCGAGAAGCCTTGCGCCATTTTACACAGCAGCAGCAGGATCGGCGCCCAGATGCCTATCGTGGCATACGACGGAATCAGGCCGATACAGAAAGTACTTATCGACATGATCACGATGGTTATTGCGAGGATTTTCTGCCGACCATATTTATCGCCCAGCATCCCGAAAAACAGGCCGCCTAACGGACGAATTAAAAATGGAACGGAGAAGGTACCCAGTGCGGCAATCATCTGCACGCTTGGGTTGGCATCGGGGAAGAAGACTTTACCTAAGGCGTAGGCCACAAAGCCATAGACGCCGAAATCGAACCACTCCATCGCGTTACCCAGGGAGGCCGCGGTGATCGCCTTTTTCAGTTTACCATCATCGATGATGGTCACATCCTTAAGGGTGATGGGCTTTATTTTTTTCCTTTTAAGCATATTTTTCCTCTGCTACTCCGCCTTGAGTACACGCATCATCGCCGAATGACAAGGCCATTCGTATCGTGCGTCAGGAGCGGTGAATTGCTGTGCTCCTCATTTCAAGCGTAGCAGGTTTGCCTGCACTGTCTGCTGACAGAATGTACAACCGAACCTGTTGACGCCTGCTCTGGCTACTGGTGAATAAATAGAGCGGCCGATCGTGATACCTGATGAAATTGACCTGCTCCCCTTTTTTACCCTAACAGCGTTTATATCTGCGATCAACTTCACATAAATTTACCGCCTTATTACAGAGTGTCCGAAAATAAATAAGTTCATTTTACTGGCTGCTCGCAAAAATTATTTCCGCACTCCCCCTTATCCTCTGGCGGATAATTTTGGCGGTTATTCTGCTTTCACCCGAATAGTGTGATGGGTAATTTTTACTAAAAAAACACCCGACAAAAGTGGGTGATTGCGCTATAATCAGCCACACTTTCGGCTATCAGCCGCTGTTTAGAGGACCAACGTCCTGTTTTCCGACGACATCACGAGGAACGTCATGCAACTGCCACACTGCCCAAAATGCGATTCGACTTACACTTATGAAGATAACGGCATGTACATCTGCCCGGAATGTGCCCATGAGTGGAACCCTGCCGAGGCGACAGAAGAGAGCGACGTTCTGATCGTTAAAGATGCCAATGGCAATTTACTGGCCGATGGCGATAGCGTTACCGTCGTGAAAGATCTGAAGGTAAAAGGCAGCTCTTCGATGCTGAAAATCGGCACCAAAGTGAAGAATATCCGTCTGGTCGAAGGCGATCACAATATTGACTGCAAAATTGACGGTTTTGGTCCGATGAAGCTCAAGTCGGAATTCGTCAAAAAGAACTGATTTATTTCCGGGAGGTCGGCGTCATTATTTTCCTGCACCACCGTCGCCGCTCCCGATATCATCGTGCCCCACCCGCTCCCTGTGCAACCTGTTATTTTCCGCCTCAGTCCCCGCTATTTTCACTGACCATTTCGCCGCTATGCCGCTACACATTTTCGCGCTGCCGTCTGGCTCAACAGCGTCCCCGGCGACTACGCTTTACGGGTTACGGTCACTGAGGTATTCACCATGTCCTTAAGTCCCTACCTTGCCTTTGCAGGCAACTGCGCCGAGGCAATCGCCTTCTATCAGCAGACGCTGGGCGCGGAGCTGATGTTTAAAATGACCTTTGGCGAAATGCCGCCCCCGGCGCAAGAAGCGTCAGACGGCTGCCCGTCTGGCCAGAAGATGGCAGATGATGCCATCGCCCACGCCAGCCTGCGCATCAATAATGGCGAGCTGATGCTGAGCGACAGCGCCTTCGGGCCCGATGTGCATTACGCCGGCTTCACCCTCGTCCTCGATCCCAGCGATGTCGCTGAAGGCCAGCGCTGGTTCGACGCGCTGGCCGTCGGCGGGCGCATTGAGATGGCCTGGCAGGAAACGTTCTGGGCCCACGGCTTCGGCAAAGTCGTCGACCGCTTTGGCGTCCCCTGGATGATCAACGTGGTCAAACAAGGCTGACCCCGCCAGGGCGGCCCGGCCGCCCTGTCATCCGTCTGGCACCAACTCTTCATCCTTTGGTCATCATCACTTAACCGAAATGCAACATAAACCGGTCAGGATCGGCCCACAACGCGAGGGACCTCCTCGCCTATGCTGTGTGAGGCTTGATGACTATGCACCTGTCCAGACATCCGACCAGTTATCCCACGCGCTATCAGGAAATCGCCGCCCGACTTGAGCAGGAGCTGCGCCACCACTATCGCTTCGGCGACTATCTGCCCGCCGAACAGCAGCTGGCGACGCGCTTTGACGTTAACCGCCATACCCTGCGCCGGGCTATCGACCAGCTGGTTGAACGCGGCTGGGTCCAGCGCCGTCAGGGCGTCGGCGTGCTGGTGCTGATGCGGCCGATCGATTACCCGCTTAATGCTCAGGCGCGGTTCAGCCAGAACCTGCTGGAACAGGGCAGCGATCCCACCAGCGAAAAGCTGCTGTCGGTGCTGCGCCCCGCCAGCGCGCATGTTGCCGAGGCCTTTGGCATCAATGAGGGCGAGAACGTCATCCACCTGCGCACCCTGCGCCGGGTCAATGGCGTCGCCCTGTGCCTGATCGACCACTACTTCGCCGACCTGCGTTTCTGGCCGGTATTGCAAACCTTTAGCCACGGATCGCTGCACGACCTGCTGCGCGATGAGCTCGACGTCAAACTGACCCGGGCACGCACCAAAATCAGCGCCCGCCGCGCGCAGGCGAAAGAGAGCAAGCTGCTGGAGATCCCCAACATGGCGCCGCTGCTCTGCGTACGCACCCTCAACAGCCGCCAGGGCGAGCAGACCCCCATCGAATACTCCGTCAGCCTGACCCGCGCCGACATGATTGAATTTACCATGGAGCACTGAATGCACTTCGATACCGCCACCCGCCAGCGCTGGATGTCCGTGCTGGCCCACAGTGAACCGCAAGATCTTCTGGCGCGCATGCAGTCCCTGCAGCTGGCGCCGGCGTATGAATTGATTCGCACCCCGGAAACCGGGCTGGTACAGCTCCAGGCCCGCATGGGCGGCATCGGCGACCGTTTCTTTGCCGGCGACGCCACGCTCACCCGTGCGGCGGTACGTCTGGCCGACGGGACGCTCGGCTACAGCTGGATCTTAGGCCGCGACCGCCCGCATGCCGAACGCTGCGCGGCCATCGACGCCCTGCTGCAGTCGCCTCGCCATTTTCATACGTTAATGGAAACCCTGATAACCCCGCTGGAAGCGCTACGCAGCGCGTGCATTGAAGCCCGACGCGCCGAAGTCAACGCCAGCCGGGTCGACTTCTTTACCCTGGTTCGCGGAGATAACGCATGACCTTACAACCCGCTTTTACCCTGGCTGTGCAGGATGCCCAACACAGTTTTCGTCGCCTGCTGAAAGCGATGAGCGAGCCGGGGGTGATTGTCTCCCTGCAGCAGCTTCAGCACGGCTGGCAGCCATTGAACGTGGCCTCCACCAGCCTGCTGCTGACCCTTGCCGATCATGAAACGCCGGTCTGGCTCGCCAGCGCCCTGCATAACGATCTGGTGGGACAGAATCTGCGCTTTCATACCGGCGCGCCGCTGGTGGCCCAGCCGCAGCAGGCGGTCTTTGCCGTCGCCAATGACGGCATCAGCGCCGAGCAGCTCAACGTCCTTTCCGCTGGCACCGTCACTGCTCCGGAAACCGGCGTCACGCTGATTGTTCAGCTCGCCAGCCTCAGCGGCGGACGCATGCTGCGCCTGACCGGGGCAGGCATTGCCGAAGAGCGAATGATTGCGCCGCAGCTGCCGGACTGCATCATCGACGAATTAACCGAACGCCCGCATCCGTTCCCGCTGGGCATCGACCTGATCCTCACCTGCGGCGAGCGCCTGCTGGCGATCCCGCGCACCACCCACGTGGAGGTTTGCTAAATGTATGTAGCCGTCAAGGGCGGCGAGAAGGCGATCCTCGCCGCTCACGCCTTACAGGAACAGAAACGGCGGGGCGATGGACGGCTTCCCGAACTGAGCGTTGATCAGATAGGCGACCAGCTCAACCTGGCGGTGGACCGGGTGATGACCGAGGGCGGCATCGCCGACCGCGAACTGGCGGCGCTGGCGCTCAAGCAGGCCAGCGGTGATAACATCGAAGCGATCTTCCTGCTGCGCGCCTACCGCACCACCCTGCCGCGGCTGGCGGTCAGCGAACCGATTAACACTGCGGAGATGCGCCTCGAACGCCGCATCTCCGCAGTGTACAAAGACATTCCCGGCGGCCAGCTGCTGGGCCCCACCTACGACTACACCCATCGCCTGCTCGATTTTACCCTGCTGGCCAACGGCGAAGCGCCGTCTGTGCAGCAAGCCGATGGCGAAGCAGAGCCGACGCCGCACGTCTTTAGCCTGCTCACGCAGCAGGGGCTGGCGAAGGCCGACGAAGATCGCGGCACGCCGCCAGACGATATCACCCGCACCCCGCCGGTCTACCCCTGCTCACGTTCCTCGCGCCTGCAGCAGTTGATGCGCGGCGATGAAGGCTACCTGCTGGCGCTGGCCTATTCGACCCAGCGCGGCTATGGCCGCAACCATCCGTTTGTCGGCGAGATCCGCAGCGGCTACGTGCAGGTGGAAATCGTGCCGGAAGAGCTGGGCTTTAGCGTCAATATTGGCGAGCTGCTGCTCACCGAATGCGAAATGGTCAACGGCTTCGTCGCCCCGCAGGATGAGCCGCCGCACTTCACCCGCGGCTACGGTCTGACCTTCGGCATGAGCGAGCGCAAAGCAATGGCCATGGCCCTCGTCGACCGCGCCCTGCAGGCGCCAGACTATGACGAAGAGATTGCTGGCCCGGCTCAGGATGAAGAGTTTGTGCTGGCCCATGCCGATAACGTCGAAGCGGCCGGCTTCGTCTCGCATCTGAAACTACCGCACTATGTCGATTTCCAGGCCGAACTGGCGCTGTTGAAACGCCTGCAACGGGAGAACGAACGTGGCTAACCCACTGACTGGCTATAACTTTGCTTATCTCGACGAGCAAACCAAGCGCATGATCCGCCGGGCGATCCTCAAAGCGGTGGCCATTCCCGGCTACCAGGTGCCGTTCGGCGGTCGCGAAATGCCAATGCCCTACGGCTGGGGCACCGGCGGCATCCAGCTGACCGCCAGCGTCATCGGCGAGAACGACGTGCTGAAGGTGATTGACCAGGGCGCGGATGACACCACCAATGCGGTGTCGATTCGTCAGTTCTTTAAGCGCGTCACCGGTGTCGCCACCACCGAGCGTACCGAAGACGCCACCCTGATCCAGACCCGCCACCGGATCCCGGAGACGCCGCTGGTGGAGGATCAGATCCTGATCTATCAAGTGCCGATCCCGGAGCCGCTGCGCTTTATCGAGCCGCGCGAAACCGAAACCCGCACCATGCACGCGCTGGAAGAGTACGGCGTCATGCAGGTGAAACTGTATGAAGATATCGCCCGCTTCGGCCATATCGCCACCACCTACGCCTACCCGGTGAAGGTCAATGGCCGCTACGTGATGGACCCTTCGCCGATCCCGAAATTCGATAACCCGAAAATGCACATGATGCCGGCGCTGCAGCTGTTCGGCGCCGGGCGCGAAAAGCGGATCTACGCGGTGCCGCCCTATACCCCGGTGGAAAGTCTCGATTTCGATGACCATCCATTTACCGTGCAGGAGTGGGATGAGCCCTGCGCCATCTGCGGCTCGCGCCACAGCTACCTCGACGAAGTGGTACTGGATGACAGCGGCCAGCGGATGTTTGTCTGCTCCGATACCGACTATTGCCGCCAGCAGAGCGAGGGGCAGAAAAAATGAGCCAGCCATTACTTGCTGTGAATAACCTGACCCATCTCTACGCCCCGGACAAAGGTTTTCGCGATGTCTCCTTTGAACTGTGGCCGGGAGAAGTACTCGGCATCGTCGGGGAGTCCGGCTCCGGTAAAACCACCCTGCTGAAGGCGATCTCTGCCCGCCTGACGCCGCAGCAGGGCGAGGTGCTGTACCAGCAGCGCTCGCTGTATGCCATGAGCGAAGCCGAACGCCGCCGCCTGCTACGTACCGAATGGGGCGTGGTGCATCAGCACCCGATGGACGGCCTGCGTCGCCAGGTCTCCGCCGGGGGCAACATCGGCGAACGGCTGATGGCCACCGGCGCCCGCCACTACGGCAACATTCGCGCCACCGCCGAAAAGTGGCTGCAGGAGGTGGAGATCCCGCCCTCACGCATCGACGACCTGCCCACTACCTTTTCCGGCGGCATGCAGCAGCGTCTGCAGATCGCCCGCAATCTGGTTACCCAGCCGAAGCTGGTGTTTATGGATGAACCCACCGGCGGGCTGGATGTGTCCGTGCAGGCGCGGCTGCTTGATCTGCTGCGCGGCCTGGCGGTGGAGCTGAATCTGGCGGTGGTGATTGTTACCCACGATCTCGGCGTCGCCCGTCTGCTGGCGAACCGTCTGCTGGTGATGAAGCAGGGCCAGGTAGTCGAGAGTGGCTTAACCGACCGGGTGCTCGACGATCCGCATCACCCTTATACCCAGCTGCTGGTGTCGTCGGTGTTGCAGAATTGATGCTGTTTTGCCGGGTGGCGGCTACGCCTTACCCGGCCTACAGGTGCGTTATTCGTAGGCCGGGTAAGCGAAGCGCCACCCGGCAACCCAACCCCGCGAGGGCTAACATGATCCGCGTTGAAAACATCCATAAAACCTTTGTTCTGCACCAGCAGCACGGCGTGCGCCTGCCGGTGCTGGCCGACGCCTCGCTGACCGTTAACGCCGGGGAGTGCGTGGTACTCCACGGTCACTCCGGCAGCGGCAAATCGACGTTGCTGCGTTCGCTGTATGCCAATTATCTGCCGGACAGCGGCCATATCCACATCCGCCACGGCGAGGAATGGGTGGATCTGGTCACCGCCACCCCACGCAAGGTACTGGAAGTGCGCAAAACCACCATCGGCTGGGTCAGCCAGTTTCTGCGGGTGATCCCGCGCATTTCAGCGCTGGAGGTGGTGATGCAGCCGCTGCTCGACCTTGGGACGCCGCGTGAAGCGAGCGCCGCGAAAGCCGCCCAGCTCCTGACCCGCCTCAACGTTCCGGAACGCCTGTGGCACCTTGCGCCGTCGACCTTTTCAGGCGGCGAGCAGCAGCGGGTCAACATCGCCCGCGGCTTTGCGGTCGACTATCCGATTCTGCTCCTTGATGAGCCCACCGCCTCACTGGATGCCAAAAACAGTGCTGCCGTGGTCAACCTGATCCACGATGCCAAAGCGCGCGGCGCGGCCATCGTGGGGATTTTCCATGACGAAGGGGTACGCCGTCAGGTCGCCGACCGACTGCACCCCATGGGAATGACAGCATGATTATCAATAACGTAAAACTGGTTCTCGACGACGACGTGGTCCACGGTTCACTGGAAGTCCAGCACGGTCGCATCCTCGCTTTCGCCGAAAGCCAGAGTCGGCTGCCGCAGGCGCTGGATGGGGAAGGCGGCTGGCTGCTGCCGGGCCTTATCGAACTGCATACCGATAACCTCGACAAGTTCTTTACCCCGCGACCGAAGGTGGACTGGCCGGCCCACTCGGCGATGAGCAGCCATGACGCCATGATGGTCGCCAGCGGCATCACCACCGTGCTCGACGCCGTGGCGATTGGCGACGTGCGTGATGGCGGCGATCGTCTTGAGAATCTGGAGAAGATGGTCAATGCGGTGGAAGAGACGCAAAAGCGCGGCCTCAACCGCGCCGAGCATCGCCTGCACCTGCGCTGCGAGCTGCCGCATCACACCACGCTGCCGCTGTTTGAAAAGCTGATTGACCGCGAGTCGGTGAGCATGGTCTCTCTGATGGACCACTCGCCAGGCCAGCGTCAGTACGCCGATCGCAGCAAGTACCGCGATTACTATCAGGGCAAATACCATCTCACTCACGACGAAATGGACCGTTTTGAAGCCGAGCAGATGGCCCTGGCCGCCACCTGGTCGCAGCCGAATCGTCAGACCATCGCCGCCATGTGCCGCGCCCGTCGTATCGCCCTCGCCAGCCACGACGACGCCACCGAGGCGCATGTGGCCGAATCCCGTCAGTTAGGTAGCGTCATCGCCGAGTTTCCCACCACGCTGGCCGCAGCGCAGGCTTCACGTCAGCATGGGATGCACGTCCTGATGGGCGCCCCCAATATCGTGCGCGGCGGTTCCCACTCTGGCAACATCGCGGCGCACCAGCTGGCGAGCAGTGGTTTGCTGGACATTCTCTCGTCTGACTATTACCCCGCCAGCCTGCTGGATGCCGCTTTCCGCATCGCCGACGCCGAGGATAACGCCTTCACCCTGGCGCAGGCGATCCGTCTGGTCAGCAAGCATCCGGCGCAGGCGCTGGGCCTTGACGATCGCGGCGTCATCGCCGAGGGGAAACGCGCCGACCTGGTGCTGGCGCACCGTCGCGGCGAGCATGTGCACATCGACCATGTCTGGCGCCAGGGAACGAGGGTCTTTTAATGCCGGGAAAACTGATTTGGCTGGTGGGCCCCTCTGGCTCCGGTAAAGACAGCCTGCTGGCGGCGCTGCGCGAGCGCGAGCACCCGCAGCTGCTGGTGGCCCATCGTTACATTACCCGCCCGTTTAACGCGGGCAGCGAGAATCATATCGCCCTCAGCGAACATGAATTTTTTACCCGCGCCGAGCAGCATCTTTTTGCTCTCAGCTGGCACGCCAACAATACTTACTATGGCATTGGCGTGGAGATCGACCTGTGGCTGCACGCTGGCTTTGACGTGGTGGCCAACGGCTCCCGCGCCCACCTGGCGCTGGCCCGGGAACGCTACGGCGAGGTGCTGGTGCCGATCTGTCTCGCCGTCTCGCCGCCGGTGCTCCGCCAGCGGCTGGAGCAGCGCGGCCGGGAAAACGCGCTGGAAATCGCCCAGCGTCTGGATCGCGCCGCGCGCTATAAGCCGGACAATTGCCTGACGTTGAATAATGACGGGAGTCTTCGACAATCGGTTGACGATTTCTTCCGCCTGCTGCGCAGCCACGTGGCACGCGTAGAGGATCAGCCGGTATGAGTGAAAGGTGACACGATGAGCCTGACAATCCGTTTAACCGGCACCGGCGGCGCCCAGCTGGTGCCCGTCTTCGGTTGCGACTGCGCGGCCTGCCGCCGCGCCCGCCGCGAGGAGAGCCACCGACGCCGCCCCTGTAGCGGCGTGGTCACGTTCAACAGCGCCGTGACGCTGCTTGATGCCGGACGACCGGATCTGATGGAACATCATCCCGCCGGTAGTTTTCAGCAGGTGCTGCTGACCCACTACCATCTGGATCATGTGCAGGGGCTGTTTCCGCTGCGCTGGGGAGTCGGCGCGTCGATCCCGGTCTATAGCCCGCCGGACGACGCCGGCTGCGACGATCTGCTCAAGCACCCCGGCCTGCTCGATTTTAGCCATACCGTCACGCCGTTTGTGGTGTTTGACCTGCAGGGGTTGCGGGTAACGCCCCTGCCGCTCAACCACTCGAAGCTCACCTTCGGTTATCTGCTGGAGTCGGCCCACAGCCGGGTGGCCTGGCTCTCGGATACCGCCGGGCTGCCGGACAAGACGCTGAAGTTTTTACTCAACAACCGCCCGCAGGCGATGATCATTGATTGCAGTCATGAGCCGCGCGCGCAGACCCCGCGTAACCACAACGATCTAAACACCGTCCGCCACCTTAACCAGGTGATAGGCTGTCCGCGGGTGATCCTCACCCATATCAGCCACCAGTTAGATGTCTGGATGATGGATAACCCGCTGCCGACAGGTTTCGAAGCGGGATATGACGGGATGGAAATCGTGCTGGATTAAGTGCAGGTCCGTTGCGGAGCGATCAGTAGCTATCATCCAGACGACGCTGGTCGCTTTCTAACTGGCGACGATCCTGATCGAGCTGGCGCTGGCGTTCGTCAAGCTGGCGGCGGCGATCGTCCAGTTGCCGTTGTCGATCGTCATACTGACGCTGGCTGTCGCGGCTCTGCTGACGGCTCCCCTGATAGCGCCCGTCATCATACCGGCCATCATCATCGTATCTGTCGTCGTCATCGGAGCGGTTGCTACCCGGGTTATAGGCGTCGTTAATGGCTTGCTGAATATTGCCGATCGCGTCATCGATAATATCGGCGCGAGCGGCCAGGCTGGTCAGCGACAGGGTGCAAAAGAGCAGTGCGGTTGCGTAACGTTTCATCGGGGCCAATCTCGTCAGAGTCCTGCCGCTACCTTAATCAAGCGTACAACCCCCGAGTAGCGGAGGAATCTCAAATCCTCGCGTACGCCGCGCTCAGCGCCTGCGCCAGCTGGGCGCGGGTAAACGGCTTACGCAGCCACTCTACTTCCGGCAGGGCCGGATTCTGCGCCGGACGCAAATCCTGGCCGCTGATCAGCAGCACCGGCAGCGCCGGAAAGCGGCGTCGGGCGGTATGGATCACGTCGGCGCCGCTCAGCGCGCCGGGCAGCATCAGATCGCTAATCAACAGCGCGATATCCGGCGACGCCTCCAGCAGCTGCAGCGCCTCTTCGCCACTCGGCGTCTCCAGCGTCAGCCAGCCCAACTGATGCAGCTGTTCACACAGTGTCTGGCGTACATCTTCTTCATCTTCCAGCACCAGCGCCAGCCGTTCTCCCGCCGGCAGCGGCTCGTCCTCCGCTGGCGCCACCGTCGTCTCAACCTCGGTCATCGCCCGCGGCAGCTGCAGCCGCACCGTCGTCCCCTGCCCCGGCGCGCTCTCCAGCGCCACCCGGCCGCCCGACTGGCGCACAAAACCATACACCATCGACAGCCCCAGACCACTGCCGCTGCCGGTGGCTTTGGTGGTGAAGAACGGTTCAAACACCCGGGCTTTCACCGCCTGCGACATCCCGCTGCCATGATCGATCACCTCCAGGGCCACCATATCCTGCCGCTGACCGCTGCTGCGGGTGACCCGCTGATTCCAGGTGCGTATTTTGATAACCCCGTCGCGCCCGGCCATGGCGTCGCGGGCGTTCATCACCAGATTGATCAGGGCGTTTTCCAGCTGGCCAACGTCTATCCATGCCGGCCACGCCGGCGACTGCGCCTCAATCTCCAGACTTAAGGTCGCCGGCAGGGAGTGACGCATCAGCTCGCTGAGGTTCTCCAGCAGCGGCGCCATCGCCACCGCCTGGGGATGCAGCGCCTGTTTGCGCGAAAAGGCCAGCAGCCGCTGAGTCAGAAGCGCCCCACGCTCCGCCGCCTTCAGCGCCCTGGAGAGGCGCGGCGCATCGCGTGCGTCCGGTTCCACCAGCTCGAGGCTGCCGATGATCACCGCCAGCAGGTTGTTAAAGTCATGCGCCAGCCCCCCGGTCAACTGGCCGACGGCCTTCATCTTCTGGCTGTGCAGCAGCGCCTCTTCCAGCTCCTGGCGCTTAATCCGATCGATCTCCATCTGGGTGGTCTTCTCTTTCAGCAGCCGGGTGGTGTGCTCCAGCGACGCCGTATTGCGGGCGAAAACGTTAAAGGCTCGCGCCAGCTCGCCCAGCTCATCGCGCCGCTGCAGGGCCGGCACCGAGACGTTCGGCTCCCCCTGAGCCAGCCGCGACATCGCCAGGGAGATGGCGGTCAGGTTCGAGCCAAGGTTACGGTAGATATACCACCCGGCGCAGCCGGTGATCGCCAGCGCCAGCAGCGCGGAAAGCAGAATAAACATACTGATGGAGCGCAGCTCCCGATGGCTTTGCGCCGCCCGCTGCTCTGAGGCTTCCGCCACCCGGGTCACGTACTGATTGATGTCCTCGTTAAGCAACGCGACCAGCGCTTTGATGTGGTACATGTACCAGCTGATCGTCAGATCGCTCTCCTCCAGCTGGGCCGACAACGGGGCCAGCGTCGCCAGTTCCCGGTTGACGTCGGGCAGGAAAAACGCCAGCGCGGGATCGGCGCTGCCTGCCGGCAGGTCGCCGCGCAGCTGGTCGAGCTGCAGAACGATCGACCGCGGCGTAACGGTATGGATCGCGGCCACGATCAGCCGGTCCATCTCGGCCAGCCGGCGCGGATCGATCGCCTTATCCCCGCCGCGATCGTTAAGATCGGCGAGATGGCGCAGGTTGCTCTGATTCTGGTAAAGCGAACTCAGCAGCGCATTGCGCTGCAGATGGCGGCGCTGGCCGCGCTCCAGCATCTCCGCCACGCTCTGCTGCAGCGCGTTGCTGCGGCGAATAATATTGGCCACCCGTGCCTGCTCCTGCTGCGCCAGCGGGGCCGCCGCCAGCTGGGCCAGCGAGTGCTTCAGCGCCTGCTGCGTCGCCAGCAGCCGTTCCGCTTCGCTTTTGTACTCCAGCGCCCCCACCACCTGCGACAGGCGCACCGCCGCCGTGGCGACATTCGCCGTGTCCCGCGCCAGATCCATACTGCCGCGCATGTCGTTGAGAGTCTGGCGCTGCACCTGCTCCTGCAGCTGGCTGGCGTGGTGAAAGCCGAACACCGCCACGCCGCTCACCAACAGGGTGACCACGCCCATCAGCAGATTAAAGGAGAGCAGGCGGCCACGGGCGCTGGTGAAAAACGGGTGTCGGCGAGCGGTCATAGCAACTCCGGTGAAGGATCGGTCGGCAGATAAGCGTGACGGTGCAGAAAATGACGCCGCGTAACTGTGATCGCGGTTAACTATTTATCACTATGACAAATATGAATGGATTCTGACATTCTGCATTTATTTTCCGGTGGTGGACTGCAGCTATTGTTCTCATAGACAGGAGCGCCGCGATGACCGCCACCCCGGTACTGGAAATGCGCCATATCGCCAAAGCTTTTGGCAAATTCTACGCGCTGAAGGGCGTCGACCTGACGGTCTGGCCAGGGGAGATCCATGCCCTGATGGGAGAAAACGGCGCCGGAAAAAGCACGCTGATGAAGATCCTTGCCGGCGCCTATACCGCCACCAGCGGCGAGATCCTGATCGACGGAAAACCGCAAACCATCCGCGGCCCCAAGGACGCGCTGGCCGCTGGGATCACGTTGATCTATCAGGAGATGCAGCTGGCGCCGAACCTGACCGTCGCGGAAAACATTTTCCTCGGCAGCGAGCTGGCGCGCGGTGGCCTGGTGCAGCGCAAAGCCATGCTCAGCCAGGCGCAGGCGGTGATCGACCGTCTCGGCGCCCAGTTCAAAGCCAGCGACCGGGTGATGACCCTGACCATCGCCGAACAGCAGCAGGTGGAGATCGCCCGGGCGCTCCACCGTCAAAGCCGCATTCTGGTGATGGATGAACCCACCGCCGCCCTCTCCTCGCGGGAAACCCAGCGCCTGTTCGAGCTCATCCTGCGCCTGCGCGATGAGGGGATGGCGATTATCTATATCAGCCACCGCATGGCGGAAGTGTATGAGCTCTCCGACCGCGTCAGCGTCCTGCGCGACGGGCAGTATGTCGGCAGCCTGGTGCGCGACAAGCTCAACGCGCCGGAGCTGGTGCGCATGATGGTCGGCCGCCCGCTCAGCGATCTGTTCAATAAAGAACGTGACATTCCCCGCGGCCAGCCGCGCCTGCGGGTCGAGGATCTGACCGATGGCGGCAAGGTTAAGCCCAGCAGCCTCGTGGTGCATGCTGGCGAAATCGTCGGCCTCGCCGGACTGGTCGGCGCCGGGCGCTCCGAACTGGCGCAGCTGATCTTCGGCGTGCGCAAAGCCACCGGCGGGGTGATTGAGATCGACGGCGAGCCGGTGGTGATCCACTCGCCGCGCGAAGCCATCGACCTCGGGATCGGCTTTCTGACCGAAAACCGCAAAGAACAGGGGTTGTTTCTCGAACTGGCAGCCCAGGAAAACATCACCATGGCGACGCTGGAACGCGACGCGAACTGGGGGATGCTCAACCGCCGGAAGGCGCAAACCATCTCCGATGACGCCATCCAGTTGCTTAACATCCGCGTGCCGCACGCCCAGGTGCGCGCCGGCGGACTGTCCGGCGGCAACCAGCAGAAATTATTGATTTCACGCTGGGTGGCGATTGGCCCGCGCATTCTGATCCTCGATGAACCCACCCGCGGCGTCGACGTCGGCGCGAAAAGCGAGATTTACCGCATCATGAACGACATGGCGCGCCAGGGCGTCGCCATTCTGATGATCTCCAGCGAACTGCCCGAAGTGGTGGGCATGAGCGACCGGGTCTATGTGATGCGCGAGGGCGCTATCGCCGGCGAGTTACAGGCCGGCGATATCAGCCAGGAAAGTATCATGACGCTGGCCACCGGCGTGAACGATTCTCACCTTAAGGCAGGGCAACTATGAGCATACCGAAAGAGACCTCCGCGCCGGTCGCGAAATCCGCTTCGGCGAAAAAAATGTTGATGGGCGACCTGATGCAGACCGTCGGCATTCTGCCGATCCTCATCCTGATCGTCGCCGTTTTCGGCTTTATCGCCCCCAACTTTTTCACGGAAAGCAATCTGCTGAATATCACCCGCCAGGCCTCGATCAACATTGTGCTGGCGGCGGGAATGACCTTCATCATTCTTACCGGCGGCATTGACCTCTCCGTCGGCTCCATTCTCGGCACCACCGCGGTGGCGGCAATGGTGGTGTCGCTGATCCCGGAGCTGGCGTTGCTGTCGATTCCGGCGGCGCTGATGCTCGGCCTGCTGCTTGGGCTGTTCAACGGCGCGCTGGTCGCCTTCGCCGGGTTACCGCCGTTTATCGTCACCCTCGGCACCTACACGGCGCTGCGCGGCGCCGCCTATCTGCTGGCTGACGGCACCACGGTGATCAACTCCGATATCAGCTTTGAGTGGATCGGCAATGACTATCTCGGCCCGGTGCCGTGGCTGGTGGTCATCGCCCTGGCGGTTATCGCGGTGTGCTGGTTTATCCTGCGCCGTACCACCCTTGGGGTGCATATCTACGCGGTGGGCGGCAACATGCAGGCGGCGCGGCTGACCGGTATCAAAGTCTGGCTGGTGCTGCTGTTTGTCTACGGCATAAGCGGCCTGCTCTCCGGTCTTGGCGGGGTGATGAGCGCCTCGCGGCTGTACAGCGCCAACGGCAACCTCGGCGTCGGCTACGAGCTGGATGCCATCGCCGCGGTCATTCTCGGCGGCACCAGCTTCGTCGGCGGTATCGGCACCATCACCGGTACGCTGGTGGGGGCGCTGATTATCGCCACCCTCAATAACGGCATGACCCTGATGGGGGTCTCCTACTTCTGGCAACTGGTGATCAAAGGGGCGGTGATCATCATTGCGGTGCTGATCGACAAATACCGTACCCGACACCATCAAAGTGCATAACAACACCATCTTACCTGCGAGGAAAAGCGAATGCGTTTAAAACCGATAGTGACCGCGCTGTGTGCTGGCGCGCTGCTGGCCGCCTCCCCCTTTGCGTCGGCCAAAGAGCTGAAAGCGATTGGCGTGACGGTGGGCGACCTTGCCAACCCGTTCTTTGTGCAGATCACCAAAGGGGCGGAGCTGGAGGCCCGCAAGCTGGCGGGAGATAATGTCAAAGTGACGCTGGTCTCCAGCGGCTACGATTTGGGCCAGCAGGTGGCGCAGATCGATAACTTTATCGCCGCCAAAGTCGATATGATCATCCTCAACGCCGCCGATTCGAAGGGCATTGGCCCGGCGGTGAAGCGGGCCAAAGAGGCCGGGATCGTGGTGGTGGCGGTTGACGTCGCCGCCGAAGGCGCCGACGCCACCATTACCTCCGATAACACCCAGGCGGGCGAGCTGGCCTGTAAATACATTAGCGACCGCCTGAACAACAAAGGCAGCGTGGTGATCATCAACGGGCCGCCGGTATCTGCGGTACAAAACCGCGTCGAAGGCTGCGAAACGGAGTTCAAAAAACACCCGGATATAAAAATCCTCTCCTCCAACCAGAACGCCAAAGGCAGCCGGGAAGGCGGCCTGGAGGTGATGACCTCCCTGCTGGCGGCCAATCCGAAGATTGACGGCGTGTTCGCGATCAACGATCCGACGGCGATTGGCGCCGATCTGGCGGCGAAACAGGCGCAGCGTAGCGAGTTCTTCATCGTGGGCGTCGACGGCAGCCCGGACGGCGAAGAGGCGCTGAAGCGTAAGAACTCCCTGTTCGTCGCGACGCCGGCGCAGGATCCGCAGGTCATGGCGGCGAAGGCGGTGGAGATTGGCTACGACATCCTGCAGGGCAAACCGGCGCCGACCGCGCCAGTGCTAATCCCGGTGACGATGATCGACAAAAACAACGTCAGCTCTTACAAAGGCTGGACCGTGAAATAAGCGCAACCCGGCGCACAATCGTTCCGCCGATTGTGCGCTACGCTTAACGAGTATGACGGCGCGGAGTAGCGATCATGGAACGTAAAGGGATTATTGCCGCAGGCAACATGCTGGTCGATCATGTCCACCAGATCAGGCAGTGGCCGGAGCGCGGCTGGCTGGTGGAAATTGTCCATAGTGAACGCGCCACCGGCGGCGCCCCGCTGAATGTCCTGCTGACCCTGGCTAAAATGCATGCCGGACTGCCGCTGCAGGCGGTTGGCCTGATTGGCGAGGATAACGACGGCGACTACATTACCGCCATGCTCGATCAGTACCATATCAATCGCCAGCTCGTGCAGCGCACCAGCTCCGCACCCACCTCGATGACCCAGGTGATGACCGACGCCGACGGCCAGCGCACCTTCTTTCACTCTCCCGGCGCCAACCGACTGCTTGACCTCCCGGCCTTTGAGCCGCTGGATACGCCGCTGAAGATTTTTCATCTCGGCTATCTGCTGCTGCTCGAAAGCCTTGATCGGCCCGACGAGGCGTTCGGCACCCGCAGCGCGCGACTGCTGGCGCAGATGCGCGATCGAGGCTATGAAGTGTCCCTCGACCTGGTGTCGCGCAAAGGCGATCCGCACTACCGCCCGCGGGTCCTGCCGGCGCTGGCGCATCTCGACTACCTGACCATCAATGAGCTGGAGGCCAGCGAGTTTAGCGGGCTGGAAATCCGTCTGCCCAACGGTGAGCCGCACGTCGCTAATATCGCCCGCGCCGCCAGCGCATTACTTGACGCCGGCGTGCGCCAGCGGGTGGTGATCCATTGTCCGGAGGGCGCATGGGGCGTATCCCGCACGGAAGCCGGGCGCTGGGTACCGTCATGGCGGCTGCCGCCGGAGGAGATTATCGGCAGCGTCGGCGCGGGAGATGCCTTCTGCGCCGGCCTGCTGTATGGCAGTCACGAACGCTGGCCGTTAACCGACAGTCTGCAGCTGGCCCACGCCTGCGCCCGCGCCAGCCTGCAGGCCGCCAACGCGATCGACGGCGCCAAAACGCTCCCTGAGCTGCAGGCGTTTATTCAGTTGCAGAATGGTTAGACTGGGCAGATCCCGCTATCAGGGCGATGCCACAGGAGAACGACGTATCATGGCGAGAAAAGGGATACGGTTTATTCAAATCACGCCTGTTTTACGCTGAGTTCAACAAGCCCGGGCCAGATGACTAACTGCGCCACTCGGCCAACACCTTTTCCAGTTTATCTAATGACTCAGCGCGTTTTATCGCTGGCATCTGATGAATATTGCGCAATTTCCACTGCACGGCAGGCAAATCCTGAATACGCGTTTCCGGCGCTAAACGCCAGTCTGGTTCGCCTCGTTTAAATGACAGCAAAAAATCGACATCCTGTTGCGTGAAACAGGATTTTAACGCATCAATCATCCTGTAGGGGACTGCTGTCAGTTCCTCCAGGGCTATCGTCTCAAATGTCATCCCGCTGAATTCACGGTAAAAGGGTTCAGCAATATCTTTCCAGCGAGGACTAAGCACTTCAGCCAGAGGCCGATTATGGCTAAGTAAATACGCGATAAACCCATTGAAAATGGGACGGTTAAGCTCCTGCGCATCAAGAAGTAATTTCACATCATAAAAATCTCTGGGATGCTGGCGATCCAGCGCCGCGCATAATTTTCCACCGTAGAGATCGGGCAACGAAACCACCGGAAGGCTGGCATAGCCAAAAACGTCCTCTACCGCCCCCACCACCTCTCGCTCCTGTGGTGGATATAATGTTCCCCGTGCGACCGGTGAGACCTCTATCTTTATTTGTGCGCTATCGGTAGTAACAACGACACGCATCTCATCGGAACGATTAGCTTGTAATACAGCGTTCATACCTGCCTGTTGTTGCAGATTAGCGGCAATACGTGCAAGCGCATCCCGTATATGAGGTAAAGCGATCGTTCTGCTTTCCAGGGGCACCCAGGCGAGGTCGATATCCACCGATAATCGTGGGAAATCACGGATAAAGAGATTGATTGCCGTGCCACCTTTCAGAGCAAATTCCCGTTCGACGGCAACATAGGGTAAAACCTGCATTAACAGAGCAACCTGCCGATAATAGGGCGCCTGTATATCCATATTTTTTATTCCTTTTGAAAGCGTTCAGGCACAGTGATTTGATATTGAGCATTGAACTTGCCATTTACCACGATTTGCCGCTTACCCGCACCCAGATCGATTTTTTGGCTATCGATTCGTCTGAGCCAACCATGCTCGTAAAAACTGGCGAAAAAGAGATACAAACGCTTGGTCTGCACGGACTGGCTGACAGAAAGCAGATACTCTACTTTACGAGGATTAAGATTAACCAGTCCCTGGAAAAGCTCTGCCGCGTGGTTAAATGAGAGGGTCCCCGGTACCGCGCTCAACAACTCGTAAGCAGCCAGTTCCGGCGCACTGCCGGTGAGTCTTTTCCCTTTTACATCAAGCATTACGCGGTATTTATCATCCAGCACCGGCAGTTTTTGCCCCGATATGACTATCCACTCCACACCCGGGAATTCCCTGAACCATTTTGGCAGCAGCGCTTTATTTTCCATACTCAACCAGCACTGGTTTTGTTTGAGCTGTAGATAGTGTGAACGACCCTGCCAGACTAAGCTACTGAGCCCCGCGACATACACCGGAGCGGCTAGCTGATTTTGCAAACATGCTAATGCATCGTTCCACTCCGGCTCACGTCCCGCACGCGCGTATACGCCGTTGCCTCGTTTTTTTAACCAGCCACTTTGCGTGTATTTAAAGGCCAGAGAGGGAGAGATGGCATGCCGGCTTAACCAGGACTGAAGGATCACATCTCCGGGAGCACTGTTTTGCAGCAGCCAGTTTAATTTTGATGGCATAGATTAACCCAAGGTGTCACTTTAATAAAAAAAGTAAACTCGCCGCGCTAAATAAAGTCAAGAGCAGGTTGGCAGCACCTCGCCCTACGCCGCCTTATCGCTGTGGGTCACATCGGCGGAAAAGACATAGCCCAGACCGCGCAGGGTTTTAATCAACGTCGGCTGATGCGGGTTTAACTCGATTTTGCGGCGCAGGCGCATGATCAGCACGTCGATGGTCCGGTCGAACACCTCAGTGCTTTCATTATGAGTCAGCGCCAGCAGCTGTTCGCGATTCAATACCCGGCGCGCGTTCTGCGCCAGCGCCAGCAGCAGGCCATATTCTCCCTGGGTCAGCGGGATCGCCTGCTGCTGCGGGTTATACAGTTCGCAGCGCGTGGTATCCAGCCGCCAGCCGTTAAACGTCAGGCCGCTGCCGACGCCCGACGTCTCGCCGGCCAGCGCCCCGCTGCGTCGCAGTACCGCTTTCACCCGGGCGACCACCACCCGCGAGCTGAAAGGTTTGGCGATGTAATCATCGGCGCCCATCTCCAGGCCCACCACTACATCAGACTCACTGCCCAGACCAGACAGCATCACCACCGGCAACTCAGGCCGCGTGCGCTGCAGCTGCTGAAGCACCTGCAGACCATGGGTATCCGGCAGGATCATATCCAGCAAAACCAGCGCGATGTCTGCCCGCTGCGCCACCCTCGCCAGCGCGTCGCCGCCGGTCTGGCAGACCAATACTTCAAACGCGTGCGCGCCAAGCACATCGCTGAGCAGTTCGCCCATCGCTATGTCGTCATCCACCACCAAAATGACTGGTTTCATCTTTGCCTCTGCCCGCGGGGAATTAGTGTCAGTCTGATCGATTCTGCAAGCCTGCGCCGACAAATTCCTCTCCCGGTGACATTTTTTCAAGCGCCGTCACATCTCCGGCGTATCGACACGTCAAATCTGTCGACAGGCTGTTTTTCGTCAGCATTTCGCCCAAAAAAGCCGCGTATCATCAAGGAATATCCACAATGAAAATATGGCATAGAAGATGCATAGTGACGGCGCGATAGCGCAAACGCGCCCATTGAATAACTGGAGCAAGACCGATGAAAAAAGTCGTCACGGTTTGCCCGTATTGCGCATCAGGTTGCAAAATCAACCTGGTGGTCGATAACGGCAAAATCGTTCGGGCTGAAGCGGCGCAGGGGAAAACCAACCAGGGAACCCTGTGCCTGAAGGGCTATTATGGCTGGGACTTTATTAACGATACCCAGATCCTGACGCCGCGCCTGAAAACCCCCATGATCCGTCGTCAACGCGGCGGCAAGCTGGAAGCTGTCTCCTGGGATGAGGCGCTGGATTACGTCGCCACTCGCCTCAGCGCCATTAAAGCCAAATATGGCCCGGATGCGATCCAAACCACCGGCTCCTCCCGCGGCACCGGTAATGAAACCAACTATGTGATGCAAAAATTCGCGCGCGCCGTTATTGGTACCAATAACGTCGACTGCTGCGCTCGCGTCTGACACGGCCCTTCGGTTGCAGGTCTGCACCAGTCGGTCGGTAACGGCGCCATGAGTAATGCCATCACGGAGATTGATAACACCGATCTGGTGTTTATCTTCGGTTACAACCCGGCGGATTCCCACCCTATCGTGGCGAATCACGTCATTAACGCCAAACGCAACGGGGCGAAAATCATCGTCTGCGACCCGCGCAAAATTGAAACCGCGCGCATCGCCGACATGCACATTGCGCTGAAGAACGGCTCGAATATCGCGCTGCTCAACGCCATTGGCCACGTGATTATTGAAGAGGATCTGTACGATAAATCCTTCGTCGCCAGCCGTTCCGAGGGCTTCGAGGAGTATCGCAAAATCGTTGAAGGCTATACGCCGGAGTCGGTGGAAGAGATCACCGGGGTTAGCGCCCAGGAGATCCGCGCCTGCGCCCGGATGTACGCCAGCGCCAAATCCGCCGCCATCCTGTGGGGCATGGGCGTCACCCAGTTCTATCAGGGCGTGGAGACGGTCCGGTCGCTGACCAGCCTGGCGATCCTCACCGGCAACCTCGGCAAGCCGAGCGTCGGCGTCAACCCGGTACGCGGCCAGAACAACGTCCAGGGGGCCTGCGATATGGGCGCGCTGCCGGATACCTATCCGGGCTACCAGTACGTCAAATTCCCGGAGAACCGCGAGAAGTTCGCCAAAGCCTGGGGCGTCGACAGCCTGCCGGAACATACCGGCTATCGCATCAGCGAGCTGCCGCATCGCGCGGCGCACGGTGAAGTGCGGGCAGCGTACATCATGGGTGAGGATCCGCTGCAGACCGATGCCGAACTCTCGGCGGTCCGCAAAGCGTTCGACGATCTGGAACTGGTTATCGTCCAGGACATTTTCATGACCAAAACCGCCTCCGCGGCCGACGTCATCCTGCCGTCCACATCGTGGGGCGAGCACGAAGGCGTGTATACCGCAGCGGACCGCGGCTTCCAGCGCTTCTTTAAAGCCGTGGAGCCGAAGTGGGACCTGAAAACCGACTGGCAGATCATCAGCGAAATCGCCACCCGGATGGGCTATCCGATGCACTACAACAATACCCAGGAGATCTGGGATGAGTTGCGGCATCTGTGCCCGGACTTCTACGGCGCCACCTATGAGAAAATGGGCGAACTCGGCTACGTCATGTGGCCATGCCGCGATGAGTCCGACGCCGACCAGGGGACGTCGTATCTGTTTAAAGAGAAGTTCGATACCCCGAACGGGCTGGCGCAGTTCTTCACCTGCGACTGGGTCGCGCCGATCGATAAGCTCACCGACGAGTACCCAATGGTGCTGTCGACGGTGCGCGAAGTCGGCCACTACTCGTGTCGTTCAATGACCGGTAACTGCGCGGCGCTGGCGGCACTGGCGGATGAACCTGGCTATGCGCAAATCAACACCGCCGACGCCGAACGGTTAGGCATCGAAGATGAAGCGCTGGTGTGGGTGAATTCGCGTAAGGGTCGGATCATCACCCGCGCGCAGGTCAGCGACCGGCCGAACAAAGGCGCGGTGTATATGACCTACCAGTGGTGGATCGGTGCCTGTAACGAGCTGGTCTCAGAGAACCTGAGTCCGATAACCAAAACGCCGGAGTACAAGTACTGCGCGGTCAACGTTGAGCGGATTGCCGATCAGCGCGCGGCGGAACAGTACGTGATTGATGAGTACAACAAGCTGAAAGCCCGCCTGCGCGAAAGCGCGATGGGTTAAGGTTCGAACCTTTGTACCATTGAGTAGCCCCGGTAAGCGTTAGCGCCACCGGGGATTTTCCCCGGTGGCGGCGCATTGCGCCTTCTCCGGGCTACCAAATCGCACAACGCTGTAGCCCCGGTAAGCGTTAGCGCCACCGGGGATTTTCCCCGGAGGCGGCGCATTGCGCCTTCTCCGGGCTACCAAATCGCACAACGCTGTAGCCCCGG